>Ga0070741_10000207_pt1 | contig 223265 bp, 224 predicted proteins | sample Coa_R1_4_FD_66440 | JGI IMG/M metagenome (GOLD analysis project Ga0070741, IMG submission 66440) | Surface soil microbial communities from Centralia Pennsylvania, which are recovering from an underground coalmine fire - Coalmine... | ecosystem: Environmental > Terrestrial > Soil >...
GGCGCGCGGGACATCCGTGATCCTTCGGGATCTACGGATCCTTCGCCCCTCGCGGAACGAAGGCAGGTGGTAGTCAAACCGCAGGTCTCGTTAGATCGAGATATCCCGCGCGCGATGGGTTACGGCTTGCTTCGCGGGCCCCCGGAGGCATGACCGTTGATGACCTCCGCTGAAGGGGCTCTGAGAGCTTACGCTCCGGATCACCCCCATAACGCCGAAGCGCTCGGCGCCAGGACCTTCGCGACTTGGGCCGCCGAATGGATTGGATGCTCGTCTAAGCTCACCCGTCATTCGGCCATCGCATCCCGCCCCGCGACTGTAGACGTTTGCGCAGACGCCCCCTGGTATTGGAGCGGGATAAGATTGATGTAGCAGAGCGAGATGCGCGCGCGAGACATTTCTTGCGAGTTACAAACGCTGTTCCCGATATTCTTACTTACCAACACCCCTCATGATTCTAAACGGGCCGCCACCCTCCACGCCAACACAAAAGACTGATCGCGGGCGCGCATCCTCATCTGCGCACGAACGGAGCTGCGTCTGCTGCTCATGGTTCCGGCTGGTGTGATCAATTTTGCGTTGCGACATTGTACTGGCGCCATGCGCGGACGAGGAAATATCGTATTTGTCCCTCGCCATGCCGGATTGGCATACCCGGCATAGCTCCGATAAGCTCGCAGGATGGATCTTCGGTCGCTTCGTTATTTTGTCTCGGCGGCAAAGCTCAATAGCATCAGCAAGGCCGCAAACCAGCTGCACGTCGCGCAGCCGGCGCTCGGCCGCCAAATTCGCAAACTTGAAAAGGACCTCGGCGTCGAACTGCTTGGCCGTGACAGCCGCGGCGTGCAACTGACCGAAGCCGGCGCGCGGCTGCTCGATAAAGGCGAAAGTATTTTGCGCCAAATCGAGCAAGCCACGGCGGAGGTGCGCAGCTGCGGGAAAGATCCACAGGGGTCGGTTTCGGTTGCGATCATGCCCTCGGTCGCCGCACTCTTTGCGCCACAGCTCGTCACGCGCGTGCGTGAGCGATATCCGGCCGTGAAACTCCAGATTTCCGAAGGGCTGACGACCTTCATCGTCGGCGGACTCTTGGGCAAGAAGTTCGATCTGGGACTCATTCCCGCGCGCCCGGTCGATCCTGCGCTTTCGACCATTCCGCTTCTCACCGAGCCGATGTTTCTGATCGGTCCCGGGCGCGAATTCGCGGATGGCGACGCCAGATCACCGGTCACGCTCAAGCAACTAGGCCGCTTCCCGCTGTTGCTGCCGAGCCGCGGAAACACATTGCGCGAGCAGATCGAGACGGTCGCGAAGCGCAACAAGATCCAGCTCGACGTGCGCGAAAATGTCGATAGCTCGGCCGTCATCAAGCATCTCGTCCTCTCGGGCCTCGGCTATACGATTCAGTGCTACAGTTTCGTCCACGAGGAAACGGAACGTGGCGAGTTGCAGGTGCGGCCGCTGCGCATTCCCGGACTTTCGCGTCAATGGGCTTTGGCGCGGTTGCGCGAGCAGCCGGAATCTTTCGTAAGTGTCGTCACCGCCAGGGTCATGCTCGAGATCGCGTCGGAGCTCTCGCGACGCACAGGCTGGTCGGCGCCGGAGCGCTCCGCCAAATAGCGGCAGACGATCGTTCAGGCCTAGGCAAGGCCTTAAAGATCAAGAACGATCAGAGGGGTCTTCGAACGCGAGCAACAGACGGTCATCTCGCTCTGTTGCTCCTGCGCCTCGAGCACAAAGTCGCGGTGATCGGGCTGACCCTCGAGGACACGCGTGCGGCAGGTGCCGCAGACGCCGAGCTCACACGACGTTTCGACGCTTACGTCATTCTCTCGCAGCACCTGCAGGATCGTTTTGTCTTCAGGGATATCCAGTGTCTGGCCGCTGCGCGCGAGCCGCACCTGGAACTTGCTTCCAAGCTCAGTCTGCGCCGCCGCAGGCTCGGCAGGGCTTTGGCTCGGGATTGCTGGATCGTTGGCCGATGGCGTGAAGAACTCGCGATGCGTGGTGCCTGAGGGCCAATGCGCACTCGCCGCAGCGACGGCTCCCATGAAACCGGGCGGACCACAATAGTAAAGGTGCGTGCCCTCCCCGTAAGCGCTGAGGGTCGCCTTGACGTCGAGCCCGTCGGCCGGATTACCGTTATCCCAGTGAATGGACACACGCCCTTCTGCGATAAAAGGCTGGAGGATGTCGAGAAAGGCCGTGCGGGACGGCGAGCGCGTGCAGTAGTGCAGTGTGTATTCCGCGCCGGTTCGCTGCAGATGCCGCAGCATTGCCATCATCGGCGTAATGCCGATCCCACCCGCGAGCAGCAGATGGCGGCGGGCCGATGGCCGTAGAGCGAAATTGTTGCGCGGCTCCGAAATTGTCAGCGTGCTGTTGACGTGGACACGCTCGTGGATCGCCTTCGAGCCGCCGCGCCCGCCAGGTTCACGCTGCACAGCGAAGAGATAACGGGAGCGGTCTTCAGGATCGCCGCAAAGAGAATATTGGCGGACAAGGCCAGCCTCCCCCGGGACATCCACATCGATATGGCTGCCCGCCTCGAACGCCGGCAACAGCTTTCCTGCCGGATCGACGACTTCGTAGGCGTTGATATCCTCGCCCTGACGCGTCACGGCGCGAACAAAGACCTGCAAGCGCGCGCGACCATGGGGCTGCACAGGCTTCGGCTGTTGTTCCTGCTTCGCCATCGCATTCATCCTAGACTTCCTCTCCGCCAATCTCGGTCACCTTGATAGCGCTGACGGGACATCCCTCCGCCGCCATCCGGATGCTTTCGGGACTGTCGCCAAGCACATCCAACACCAACGCTTGTCCTTCTTTGTTCAGGCCGAAGACGCGTGGCGCGATCGCGCTACAAATGCGCGAACCAACGCAGACGTCGTAATCGATTTCGATGCGAAATGAACGCGCCATCGGCCGGGCCTTACTTCAAAGTCACAGGCAGCGCTTTGAGCGCACGACCTCGCATGATCGCGTGATACTCGAATTTATCCGTGGCGAGGCGCATTCCGGGAAACCGTTGGCTGAGCGCCAAATAAGTCTCGTGTCCTTCAAGACGCGCAAGCGGCGCGCCGAGACAGATGTGAATTCCCTGTCCGAAGCCGAGATGCGGATTGGGGCGGCGGCCGACATCCACCTTCTGCGGATCGGTATATTTTGCGGAATCGCGATTCGCTGCCGCGGCGACAAGCAAGACCAGATCGCCCTTGCGGATGGTCTTCCCCTTGATCTCCACGTCCTCAAGCGCATACCGCAGCATGCTCTTGATGGCGCCCTCCATGCGAACGATCTCTTCGACGGCCAGCGGAATAAGCGAAGGATCCTTGCAGATCCGATCCCATTGATCGCGATGCGTCATCAACAGGTGCAGGCCGTTCGCGAGCAGATTGGTCGTCGTTTCATGTCCGGCGAAAAGAAGGTTCGCACAATGCACGATGATCTCCTCGTCGGTCAGGCGATCGCCTTTCCACTCGGACTTGATCAGCGCTGAAATATAGTCGTCCGTCGGATTCGCCCTTCGCTCCTTCACGCGCGGCGTCACATAGTCGGTAAGGCCCTTGATCCCGTCTACGCCCGACTGCCAACGCTCCGGATCGTTTCCACCGCCGAAATGATAGGTAAGCCAGCGATCGGAATATTCTTTGATCTCCTCCCAGTCTTCATGTGGAAAATCGAGGTAGTCGAGGATCACCTTGATGGGCAGAGGCAACGTGAAATCCTTGATGAAGTCGATCTCGGATTTCTTTTCCGCTTCGTCCAGCAGGTCGTGGATGAATTTTCGGATCTTCAGCCGCCGCTTTTCTGCCTGTCCCGGAGTCCACACCTGATTGACGATCAAGCGAATGTGGTCGTGCAGCGGATTGTCGGTTGCGCTGAGCCATATCGGATAGGTTGAAAAGATAGCCGCATAGCGCTGGCGGTAGCCTTCGCGATCGTTCTCCGGCAACGCTCTGACGTTGAAACCCAACTTGTCCGATGAGAAGAGCTGCGGTTGCCGCGCGACCCACACCACGTCTTCATAGCGGGTGAGGATCCACATCTTTCGCTTTTCGCTCCAGTGGATCGGGTCATGTTCGCGCAACCCCGCGAAATAGCACTCGGGCTCGACCAGAGCTTCAGGCGACAGCATGTCGTCCGCGGTCATCAGCTTGTTCATCATGCGGTCCTTTGCAGATCGGTCAGTTGGTCGCGGCCTGAATCAGCGGCAGCCACTTGTCGAGTTCCGACTCGACGAGTGCGTGCAGCGCCTGCGGCGTGCGCTGCTCCGGCGTCGGGATATCCAGGCCGATTTTGGTCATGCGCGCGACGACCGCTTCGTTCGCGAACGCCTTTTGCAGTGCTGCGTTCACCCGCTCGACGATCGGCTGCGGCGTGTCCTTCGGGAAGAACAGCGCCGTCCACGCGTTCACCAGCAGGTTCGGCATTCCCGCCTCGGCGGCGGAGGGAACATCGGGCATGACCGCCGAACGCTGCGGCGCCAGCACCACCATTGCTTTAAGTTGCTTGGATGTGACGTAAGGCGCCGCCAGAATCGACCAATTGAAAACCGCATCGACGCGACCGCTCATCACGTCCCGATCCGCCTCGATATCGCCGCGGTAAGGGACCGATACCGGCGCGGTTCCTGAGAGTTTGCGGAACAGGAGGTAGGTCAGATACGAGGTTGACCCGACGCCCGAGTGACCGATGGTGATCGGGCGCCCCACAGATTTCAGATAGGAAACGAACTCCTGCAGCGAATTCGGCGGCGCGTCCTTGCCGACAAGGAGGACCTCCGGCGCGTTGGCGAGGAGGATGATCGGCGTGAAGTCGACACGCGGATCGTAGGCCAGCTTCTTGAAGCTGCCGACGCTCGCAACCTGTGTGCCGAGATTGCCAACCAGAATCGTGTAACCGTCAGGCGCGGCTCGAGCCACGCGAGTCGCCGCGATCGTTCCTCCAGCCCCTGTGACGTTTTCGACGACGACCGGTTGACCGAGCGCCTGGCTGAGTTGCTCGCCCGCGAGCCGACCCACGATATCAACCGCGCCACCAGCCGCGAATGGAACGATGAGCGTAATGGGTCGTGTCGGATAGGCTTCCCCGGCAAGCGCCACGCCGAGCGTGCCGGCTCCCCACGCGATAAACGCAAGGAGGAAACGAATAAACCTCTGGGTCATGATCTCGATCCACCCTAGCAGGGACGGCATATCGGGAGCCGTCTACGGTCGATCGCTTTCGTGCCCCCATGAGAGGCACTCGCGCCTCGTCAGGGGGAACGATGCGACTTCAACAGGATGCTATCGAGGGCGACTGAGGCTCAGGAAATACCGTTTTTGTCATAACCCATGCCGACTCGGCATGATGCGTTCCTGGCCACCGTGATGTGCGCCGTCCCGCTCGATAAGCGCCATCTCATTAATCGATATTTTCGATTATTTCTATGAGAACAATCTGTTCGACCGCTTAATCGATCTGCCTTATGTGGAGCGCACTTGAATACCCAGGTGAAGCGATCCAATCCCGACATGACGTTGAAATCGGCGCTCCAGAGTCTTCCAGGTGTGCTGCTCTGCGCCACGGTCGCCGTGGTCGCAGCGGGCGTTCAAATGGCGGAGGAAACTGTCTTCGCCCAGCCCTATCTCGAGGCGCTTGTGCTTGCGATCCTTCTTGGTGTCGCCATTCGCACCGCGTGGAAGCCAGGCGCACGCTGGGCTCCCGGCATCGATCTCAGCGCCAAGTTCGTCCTCGAATGCGCCGTCGTCATGCTCGGTGCAACGGTGAGCCTTGGGACGGTAATGGCGCTCGGCCCGGCGTTGATCTTGGGCATCGCCGGGATCGTCTCGCTCGCGATCGGTGCGAGCTACGGGATCTGCCGCGCTCTCGGGCTGTCGTCGCGACTGTCGATCCTCATCGCCTGCGGCAATTCGATCTGCGGAAATTCCGCAATCGCCGCGGTCGCGCCGGTCATCGAAGCCGATGGCGACGACATCGCCTCCTCGATTTCGTTCACCGCCGTGCTCGGCGTCATTGTCGTGCTGACCTTGCCCCTGCTGGTGCCGATCCTGAAACTGTCGCTCACGCAATACGGTGTGCTGGCCGGGCTGACCGTCTATGCCGTACCGCAAGTCTTGGCTGCAACACTGCCGATCGGCGCATTGAGCAATCAGGTGGGCACGGTGATCAAGCTCGTGCGGGTCCTGATGCTGGGCCCCGTCGTGCTCGGCCTTTCGCTCCTCGGTTCCGGTTTGCGGTCACCGCAACTCGACCGCCGCCGGCCGGCGCTGAATGAAATGATCCCGTGGTTCATCACCGGCTTTTTGGCGCTCATGGTCTTGCGCTCGCTTGGTCTCGTCCCTGTCGCCGCCGTGCCTGCGCTCACACATGCAGCGGCACTTCTGACGACCGTGGCGATGGCGGCGCTCGGCCTGGGTGTCGACGTTCGCGTTGTCGCCCGAACCGGCTTGCGCGTGACGCTCGCGGTCATCGCGTCCCTGATCGTGCTCGCCACGATGAGCTATGCACTCATATTGGCAGCGAAGTTATGACCGCAGGCAAGCACCGGCGTCACACGATCACCTAAAATGAGCGCCCGATCAGCGGCGGCTCCCCAGCTCTCAGGATTATCATCGCCGCATCGAGCGGCCGCCATGTTGCATTGACACCGCATGGTAGCGTAAATGAATGATCTCGCCTTTGGCGCCGCGCAGCGCTGGTTGGCGCTGCTCGCAGCCAGGCGGCCTGATGAATTTCTCCTTCAAACATCACGCTATGATTTCAATCTACAATAGCAGGACTTTCAGAATCTTATGTACGGTCATATCCGTCATCTTTGTCCTGTTGGCCATAGCAAAGTGCCTGCAGAACGCTCCCAACAATTTTGACATCGCGCTCTACGATGAATCGAACTACCTCTTGAATGGACTCCAGCGAGCGTTCACGCCGAATGCGCCCTACGAAGATTACCTCGGTAAGGGTATCGGACGCCCAATTCCACTCTTCGCGGCCTATGAGGAAAACGGGCTCTACTCCAGCATCTATACGGTTCTTTCGGCCTTCATCAGCGACCCCGTCGATCTGCACTTGTACGGCGCCAACATCATTATCTTTGTTTGGCTCATCGCCGTATTCTTCTGTACAGCCTTCGTGGCGCGTTCCTTCGTCTATGGCAGTCTCATCGTAGGAATTTTTCTGCTATCGCCGGCAGTCACCACGACGCCGCGCGTCAGCCTTGCGGCAATCACGGTTATGGCGATCGGCCTCGCAGCCGCTGTAACCGTGCAGAGGCCGTCATCTCGCTTTGCGATTCTGACGCTTTGCGCATTCCTCTGCTGCTTTATTCGGGCGGAGTTCGTCCTGCCGTTCTATATCTTCGCGATATGCACTCTCGCCACACTGCTGTACGAAAACCGTCATTCGCTTCGCAAGCGAAAGCTCAGCGTAGACGCTCCCGTTTGGCTCTCGTTCGGCATGGTCCTATTGCTCTCGCTGGTTTGGTCATTTCCGCTCTTTACGCAAAGCCAGCGCGCGTTCGCAGCCTTCGCCCACGGGGTCGCCATCCATGTCGCACGCATTACACACTCGCCGCTTAATCCCTGGACGAATTGGGAATCCTTATTTGCGCTTGTGTTCCCTGGAGCGACGTCGATCTCCGAGGCTGCGCGAATGCAGCCTGGAATCTTCGTGGCCTTCATTGAAAGCAACGTTCTGCGAACATCGTTTCTCGTGTACAGTTCCTACATTGCGCCGTTCACGTCGGGCGCCGGGATCACAACGGCGAGCGGTGTTTCTCGACTAGTTCTCGTTTTCGCCGCGGCCTCATTTGTCGTCATGACCGCCCTGGCCATTCGGCGTCGCTTTACCAACAAATCCGCCATCCCGGAGCGATTCAACTGGGTCACGATCTTCGGCGTTCTTTGCCTTTTGGCTCCAGTGGTGCTGGCCTGTCTGTTCGTTTGGCCATTGGATCACTATCTCGTTCTTATCGTTTTCCTTTTCTTGAGCCTGCTGGCTCTCGTCATTCGCCGGATAAAAGTCCAAGATAATCCGCCCGCGCTGTTGCTGATGTCCCTTGCTGTTTTCCTCAGCGCTCCGGTTCTGCCCGTTGATCCGCAGCCGACCGCCAAGGTGATCCGAACGCTTCAACAGAGCGCGCCGAGAATGCATGCGATGTTGGAGATCGACGGCGGATGGTGCGTGTATCTAAGCCCGCGCTGCGAAACCTATTATGCCCACTGGCTACCGGCGGGCAAAGGTTTGCAGCAGCAGATCGACGATTTGGGCATCGATTCCATAATGGTCTCGCAAGGACTGATGAGTTATGCACCGGTCGCCAACGATCCGTATTTTTTGCAGCTCCGACAAGCTGCGTTTTGGAACGGTTGGACGCCGATAAGGATCGGTGATTTTGGAGTGCTCCTGGTCCGAAGCAAACTGCTGAATCGATAACAGCGGCAGTTCTTAACCGACTAAGACAATCGGCTTCTTCATCAACTCAATTTTGTTTCGAGTGCCGGGCGATACCGATAATGTTTGTCTGCGCGTAATAACGGCCAAGCTGCAGATATGCGACGAATATCCCGATGAGCGGCAGCAACAATGCCGCCGTCATCGGGGCGCCGAGCCACAACATGGCCGCGGCGATGAGACTCGCCGAGGCGCCGCCGAGATCCCAGCCGCCTTCGCTCGCGACTTGGAAACGCAGCGGGCAAGGCGAGCGCTTGGAGAGATTGTAGACGGCCGTGAGCAAAGTCGGGACGTAGAGACACATGGCGACCGGCGCGGCGGCATTGGCGATCACCGCAAGTCGTGCATCGCCGAAGGCCACCGAGCGCATCAGCACCACGAGCGCCAGCGCGCCTGCGGCCAGCGCCACCGCGCGTACACCGCCGCCTGCGTCGATATGCCGACCGATAAGGAGGCCGGAGACGGCGCCGACCAACGCCGCCACGGCGAGCGTCCCGCCATAGCCGAGGAAGCTGCGCTGCAAGGTCACGAACAGTGCGATCTGCCAGACGAAGAACAGCCCAGACGCAATCCAGCCGTCGATAAAGAAGAACTTGAAGCCTGGCAGCGACGCGCGCATGGCGCCGGGAACGCCACGTGCGACGGTAACATCCGGCGTCCAATGCAGCGGAATGGCGGCAGCAAGTGCCATGACGCTGGAGGCGCCGAAGGCTGCGAGCGGACTGAATGTCACGAGCAGCCACGCAGTCACGATCGGCGAGATGATGCCGACGATGGCGGCGATAGCTTCGCGCACGCTGACCTGATGGCCGCGATGCTCGTGGTCGCCAAGCGCCGCAAAATAGGCGTGGTACGCCGTCCAGTAGACCGTATCGCCGAGCGCCGACACCGCGATGAGCAGATAGAGCGCCGGCCCTACGCCGTTGACCGCGGCGAGCAGCGGCAGCTGCAAGGCGATGAGACCGGCGCCTATCATGACGACGCGCCGCAACCCGCAATGCACCACGAGCGGAACGACCGCCGGGCGAATAGCGAAGCGCACCAGCAGCAGCGCCGCCACCGAGACCAGCACGCCGGGCAGCGGCACACCGGCCTGCAGCAAATACACAAAGAAGAAGGCCCCCGCCCCGTTCATCACGAAGGCAAAGATGCCGTAGTGCAGATTGAGCAGATTGACGACGCTGTTTCGAAAATAAGCCATCGTGCGTTCGCATCGTTGTTCGAGCGGCGGCACGCACGCTCGATGCGCACCGATACAGGGATAGTCCGTCGATTTGAAGTTGAAATTCCCGGTTAAGGCTTTGCTCACCCTTCCCGCGCCGGAGCCAGCGTGCGGCGGTCGTCTCCGGTCAGTTTCGATAAAATGCGATGCAGCCGGAACAAGGTAACTTCACCACCGAAGGCTAAGAAACGCGCGACTATGTCTTTTTACAGGGCGGCGACCGTATTGCCATGTCAATGTTGTCTTATCACTTGCAGGAAATCGAAAGCGCGATCCAGTCGGGCTCCGGCGAACGGCGCCTGAAGGCGCTGATGCGCATCACCGACCTGTTCGTCGCCGAATCGCCGCGCTATTCGCCAGAGCAGATCCAGCTTTTCGATGACCTGCTCGAGCCGCTGGCGGCGGCGATCGAGGTCGAGGCGCGCGCCAAGCTCGCGCGCTATGTCGCACCCAAGCCCAACGCGCCGGCGGCGCTTGCCCGCAATCTGGCTTTCGACGACGCCATCGCTGTCGCCGGACCGGTGCTCGCAGAATCGACCGCACTCGACGAGGAAGACCTGATCGCCAATGCGAGCAGCAAGAGCCAGGAGCATCTGCTGGCGATCGCGCAGCGCCCGGTTTTGAGTGAGCCGGTCACCGACGTGCTCATCGAGCGCGGCGAGCGGCGCGTCGTGCACACCGTGGCGCAGAACCCGGGCGCTCGCATCTCCGACAACGGCTTTTCGACGCTGGTCGCACGCGCCGCAGACGACGACACGCTGGCGCAGCATGTGGGCACGCGCGACGACATCCCGCGTCAGCATTTCCTCAAGCTCCTCGATACTGCGACTGCCTCGGTTCGCGCCAAGCTCGAAGCCGCGAACCCGCGCGCCGCCTCCGCGGTGCAGGACGCCGTGATCGAGGCCGCCGACGAGATCAATCTCGCCGCGCGCAACAACTCGCTCGATCACCTGCAGGCCAAGGCACGCTTCAAGCGGCTGACCGAGTGGAACGAGCTCAGCGAGCGCGCGGTGCACTCCTCCGCCCGCGCGCAGAACTTCGAGCAGACCGCCGTGGCGCTCTCCGCGCTCGCGAGCTTCTCCATCGACATGACCGAGCGGGCGCTGCTCGACCGCAGCGCCGACCTGGTGCTGCTGATCTGCAAAGCCGCCGGCTGCTCCTGGACCACGGCAAAGGCCGTGCTGACGATGAAGGTCGCCGAGCGCGGATTATCGGAAATGGCGCTCGCCCACGAACGGGCGAATTTCGCGCGACTGCAGACCAAGACTGCAAAGCGCGTGCTCGAATTTTACGAGCAGCGCCGCAAGCTCCGCGTCATCCACAATCTTCCGGGCGACGCCGTCGGCGATCTGCCGCTGCAAGCGCAGCAGGCCTAGGCCGCCGAGGTTTCGCGCGCAACGACGGGATGCCCGGTCGCGCCGAGCAGACCGCCCGTCACTTTGTGAAATATCGAGCCGATGCGGGCGAGGAATCGATCTGTCATCGCCGGACCGATGAAGGTCACACCGGCCGGTAAGCCGTCGGCGCGCATGCCGGCAGGGACCGCGCAGGCGGCAAGGTCGAGCAGGTTCACGAAATAGCTGTAGGTGCCCATCACCGAGTTGCGGCCGATCGGATCCGCCTCGAGCTCGGCCACGGTCGGGATCGTCGCGACGGTCGGCACCACCAGTGCATCGATCCGCGCGAAGGTCTGCTGCGCCTTCTGCTTCAAGGCGCGCAGCCGATACTCCGCCGCAAAGGCGTCAACGGCTGAATACTTCTCGGCGCCGAGAATGATGGCGTGCGTCACCGGCAACACCGAGGCCGGATGCGCGCGCACATAGTCGCCGACGGCCTGCAGCCGCTCGGCAACCCATGGACCGTCGAACATCAGGCGGCCGGCTTCGGCGAAGGGCGCAAAATCGATCTCGACGACCTCGCCGAGGGTCTTGAGCCGCTCGATCGCCTTGGCGTATTGCGCTTCCGCCTGGCGGTCGCCGAAAAACTCCCGCTGGTCGGCGCGGATGACGCCGTAGCGCAGCCGCATGCCGTGCTGCGGCTCGATCTCGCTGTCAGTGTCCTCGCGGTCGAATGGATCGGCGGCGCCACCGCGCATTTGCCCCAGCACCTTGGTCGCATCCTCGCAGGTCAGCGCGAACACGGAGACGCAATCGAGCAGACGGCAATTCGGCACCAGTCCCGTGGTCGGGACGATGCCGCGCGTCGGCTTCACCCCGACGATATTATTGACGCCTGCGGGAACGCGGCCCGAGCCACCTGTGTCCGTGCCGAGCGCGAAGCTCACCAGGCCCGCGCCGACCGCAACGCCCGAGCCCGAGCTCGATCCGCCGGAGATATAGCGGTCGTCGAACACGCAGCGCGGGCTGCCGTAGGGCGAGCGCGTGCCGTTGAGCCCGGTCGCGAACTGGTCGAGATTGGTTTTGCCGATGCAGATGGCGCCGGCCTTCTCCAAACGCTCCACGGCCACGGCGGAGCGCTGCGGGTCATAGGAGAAATCCGGACATGCCGCCGTGGTCGGCATGCCGGCGACATCGATATTGTCCTTCACCGCGAAAGGAATGCCGTAGAGCGGCAGCTCGGCCGGGTCGCGCCGCTCGAGCCGCTTGGCGAGCTCCACTGCCGCGGCCTGCGGCGCGACATGAATCCACACGGCGTCATCGCCGCGTTGCGCGATGCGGCGATACACGCCCTCGACCACCTCCACCGGGGATAACTTGCCGCCGTCGTAGAGATTTTCCAGCGTCGCAATGTCGAGGCTGCCTTTGAGCGGGTCCCAACGGGTCACGGTCATTTCTCCTCGCCTTGCTGCTCGAATGCCTTCATGGTCTCGACCCGGATCAGCTCCATGCACTGCCGTTTGACGCGCGCAAAATACGGATCGAACAGCACGGCATGCTCGCGCGGCCGCGGCAGCTCGATCGGGATGTCGGCAATCACGTGGCCCGGCGCCGTGCCCATGACCACGACGCGATCGCCGAGGAAGATCGCCTCCTCGATATCATGGGTCACGAAGATGACGGTGATGCGGAACTCGTTCCAGAGCTTGAGCAGGCCTTCCTGCATCATGACGCGGGTCTGCGAGTCGAGCGCACCGAAGGGCTCGTCCATCAGGAGCACTTTGGGATAGTTGGCCAGCGCGCGGGCGATGCCAACGCGCTGCTGCATTCCGCCTGAGAGCGCTGCCGGATACCGCGTGGCGAACTTGCTCAGGCCCACCATCTCCAGGAAGGTTCGGGCTTCCGATTCCGCAGCGCTCTTGCCGCGACCGGTCATCAGCGGGCCGAAGGCGACGTTGTCGAGCACGGTGCGCCACGGAAACAGCGTCGGCTGCTGGAACACCATGCCACGGTCAGCGCCCGGGCCTTCGGGGACCACGCCATCGATGGTCACGCGGCCTTGCGTCGGCTCGACGAAGCCCGCGATGGCGTTGAGCACTGTGGACTTGCCGCAACCGGAGGGTCCGAGCAGCACCAGGAACTGGCCGGCCGGAATGTCGAGCGTGACGTCCTTGACCGCAATGTGCTGCGTCTTCGGATTATCGCCGAACACCACACTGAGATTGTCGATCGCAATCTGCCCCTTCCCCGACCACGACGGCCGCGAATGCGGTGCCACCGTTGCCGGGCTCTCGACGACGCGCATCACCACCATACGAACCTCCGCGCGAGGAAATTGAAGGTGCGGTCGGCGAGAGCCGAGATGACGCCGAGCATCACCAGTCCCCCCATCACCTGCGCCGTCTGCATGTTCTGCTGCGCGAGCTCGATGCGATAAGCGAGGCCCGCGAAGGCCCCCGCAAGCTCGGCACCCACCAGCGTGTAGAAGGAAATGCTCACCGACGTGCGCAGGCCGACAAAGATGTAGGGCACGGCGGCCGGAAACATCACGTAGACGAGCAGATTGCGTTCGCTGGTGCCGAGCGATCGAGCGGCGCGTAGCAACATCGGATCGACCTTCTGCACACCGTAATGCGCGGCGATCCACACCGTGAAGAAGACGCCCCAGAACACCAGGAAGTACTTGCCGAACTCGGTGAGCCCGAACCACAGCACGACAATCGGCACGAAGGCGATCGGCGGGATCGGTCGCAATAGCTGGAAAATCGGCGTCAGCAGGTTGGAGATGAGCGCGTAGCGGCCGGTGAGCAGTCCGACGACAATGCCGGCGGCAGCACCGGTCACATAGCCGACGAGCACACGGTTGAGGCTCGCCAGCACGTCGCGGATCAGCGTGCCGTCACGCACCGCCTGATAGAGCGCCACCGTCACTTCGGTCGGCGGCGGAAAGAGGATGCGGTTGACGACGCCGGAAACGGAGACGTACTGCCAGGCGACGAGCAGCAACGGCACTGAAAGCAGAAGCGCCGCTTGGTTAAGCCATCGTGCATAACCTTGCGTTTGTTTCGCCATCGTTGCGGCGCCCCCTTACGGCAAGCGCACGCGATCAGGCGCGACGTCATGCAGCGGAGCGCTGAACACCACCTTGGTGAAATCGGGCATCGTCGCGCCGGGAGGCGCGTTGCCGGTCGCCAACCGCCAGGTCGAATGCGCCTTGAGGATATCGAGGACTTTCTGATCGAGCGCGACGCCGAACACGAAGTCGTCCCAGATCGGCGCCAGATCGTCACGCTTCATGCGCGCGAAATCCGCCACGATCGTGATTGCCTCCTCGCGGTTCGCCTTCATCCAGGCCTCGGCCTCGATCAGCGACTTGATGAATGCGCGCACCACCTTCGGATTCTTCTCGGCGTAGTCGCGCATCACGACGATGTTGAAGGTTTCCGCATAGATCCCCTTGGTATCGAGCTGCACGACCTTGGCGCCGAGCGCCTTCTTGCCGTTGATGATGTGCGGCTCCCAGGTGTCGTAGGCATCGATGCTGCCGGCGGAGAGCGCGGGCGCCATTTCCTGCGGCCGCAGATTGACGAGCTGCACGTCGTCGGTGGCGAGCTTGGCGTTGCGCAGCATGGTCCAGGTGTAGACCTCGCTCCCGGTGCCGGCGGTATAGGCGACGCGCTTGCCTTTGAAGTCGGCGGGCGTCTTGATCTTGGCATCGGCGGCGACGAGCGTCTTCAGATCCGAATACTCGGTGCGGGCGAGGAACACGATCGGCACCTTCGCCATCACGGCGGCGGTGGTCGGCGCCTCGGCGGTCGTCGCGATTTCAGCGCCGCCACCGATCACGGTGTCGAGACACTGCTTGCCGGTGGTGAAGCTCGCGACGGTGACGTCGAGCCCATTCTTCTCGAAGAAGCCCTTGGCCTTGGCGATGATGCTGATCCCGGAGATCGGCGATTGATTCTGCGCGAGCCGCAATTGGTCCAGTGCCGCGGCGGGTTCCACCGCGGTCAGCCACAATCCAACGCCTGCGATCGCAAGTGCACCGAGTGCTCGCACGTCCCGCCTCCATCAAGAACCGCCGGCTTGATGACGCTAGAAAGCGCAGCAGCGCCGAACAACAGGAACTCGTTTCTCCTGGCAACTAATTGCCTAAATGACGCCGCCTGCTGCGAATTTCTCGCGGCCCTGACCATTTTCCGGGCAACTCGACGATTGGCTTTCAACCGCAGCGGGCGGCTTTCCGCTGCACAATGCGTGGCGCGCGGACGCCGCGAGTCGGCGGCTGAGGCCGATCAGCTTGATGACGATGATGCCGGCGAAGACACAGGTGCGACAGCTCGACGCACCGGGATCACTGCGCGCCCCTATGTCTCGGTCGGTAGCGCGGCATCAGCGCAAGCAATCGCGAGCAGCGCCCAGACATAGTCCGCATAGGAGCGCCAGAATTCCATTCGGAACGTCACCGGGGCGCTGCGCCAGAGCACGACCTCGCATTTGCCGAACAGCGTGCGTGTGCAAGCGCCAACCGGAAAGGCGCTTAAATCGAGATCGAGCGGGCAGCCGGCAGCAAGTGCATAGGTCACGCCCTCCCCGCGCAGCTCGATCGCGATGTTGCGATGACTGATCTCGACCAGCGAGAGCGGCGCGGTGATCGCGGCGAAAGCGGCTTTGATCGCCGCTTCGGCCTGTGCCTCGGCAAGGAGAAGCCATTCGTCAGGCCCCAGCCAGAGTGCCGCGCGGGTGCCGCTCGCTTGTGCACGACAAGCCGTGGTCGGGAGCGCAACGCCAAAGGCGACGCCCGCCGCCTGCATCTGTTCGGGCTTCGCGCGCAAGGCAAAGCGCGTCGCCGACGGCAAAGGTGTGACGAGGACGCGGCCGTCCGGCGAAGCCATTTGACGACCAATCAGGGGACGGACGCTCGCGGAATCAGGCATCGAGCCGCTCTCCCTTGGGATCGTAGAAGACCGGCGCCACGACCTCCACGGCGACGGCCCTCTCCGCCATCGGCACCAGCAGGCTTTGCCCCATGCGCTGCCGTCCGCCGGCCAGGAGCGCGAGTGCGATCGGCTCACCCAAGCACGCGCTCCAGTACGCCGACGTGACATGTCCCAGCGCCGCACGCGCCGATGCCACGTCAACGATCTGGGCCCCCTCGTCGAGCACCGTGCGTTTGTCCTTGCTGCGGAGGCCGACGAGCTGTCTACGATCTGCGCGCAACATCGCAGGCCGTGCGAGCGAGCGTTTGCCGACGAAGTCGGTCTTTCCCTTGCCGATCGCCCAGGAGAGCCCGGCATCGATCGGCGTCACCGTGCCGTCGGTCTCCTGGCCGACGATGATGTAGCCCTTCTCGGCGCGCAGCACGTGCATCGTTTCGGTGCCATAGAGCACGATGTCGAAGCGCCGGCCGGATTCGTAGATACGCTCCCAGACAGAACGCCCGAAATCTGCGGGCACGTTGACCTCGAAGCCAAGCTCACCGCTGAAGCTGACGCGGAACAACCGCATCGGTACGCCACAGATCGTGGCTTCGCGCACACTCATACGCGGGAACTGGTCCCGCGCGAGGTCGATCCCGTCAACGAGCGGCGCGAGAACCTCGCGCGCACGCGGTCCATTGACGGCGATCACCGCCCATTGCTCGGTGGTCGAGGTCAGCCACACCGTGAGCTCGGGAAACTCGGTCTGCAGGTAGTCTTCCATCACATGGAGAACCCGCGGGGCACCACCAGTCGTGGTTGTGACATGAAAGCGATCAGCGGCAAGCCGCCCAACCACGCCATCATCGAGGATGAAGCCGTCCTCGCGCAGCATAATGCCGTAGCGGCAGCGTCCGACCTCGAGCTTGCTCCATGGATTGACGTACATGCGATTCATGAATTCGGCCGCGTCGGGACCAACGACTTCGATTTTTCCAAGTGTTGAGGCGTCAAACAGGCCGACGCTCGCCCGCGTCTGCACGCATTCGCGATTGACTGCAGCATGCATGTCCTCGCCATCACGCGGAAAGTAGCGCGCTCGCTGCCACAGGCCGACATTCTCGAACACGGCGCCGCGCTCGAGCGCCCATGCGTGGATCGGGGTCTTGCGCACTGGATCGAACAGCGCAGGCCCGGCAGGCCCGGCCAGCGCGCCGAATGTCACCGGCGTATACGGCGAGCGGAAGGTGGTAAGTCCGACGTCGGGGATGCTTCTGCCGAGCGCCTGCGCGGCGATCGCGAGACCATTGAGATTGGAGGTCTTGCCCTGATCCGTCGCCATTCCCGTTGTCGTGTAGCGCTTGACATGCTCGATGGAGCGGAAGCCCTCACGAACCGCCAGACGGATGTCCTTGGCGGTGACGTCGTTCTGGAAATCGACAAAGGCCTTGAGCAAAGATGGATCGCGCGAAGTCGGCAGCTCGCCGTAAGGCGACCCGAGATCAGCCGGCATTGCATCAGCGCGGGGAATCGAGCGCGTGGGCGACCGGCTTACGCCCGCATCACGCGCCGCCGCGATGCCGGCGGCGTAGCCTTCCGCCAATCGATCCGCCAGCGCGACCGTGCCGGCGCAGGCTCCGACCGATCGTTGCGCCTGCGCGACTTCGCCTGGAACGAAGGTCTGTCGCTCCGCGTCGAAGCGCAGCTTGCCCCGTGACTGCGAAAACAGATGCACCGAGGGAGTCCACCCGCCCGCCATCATCAACAAGTCGCAGGCGATGCGACGGCCGGATCTCCGCGCCCTGCCCTCGCGCAGCTCCGCGATGTCAATTGCGTTCACGCGAAGCCGCCCATGGGTGCCGGTGACCGTATGGCCGCGCAGCACTTCGATGCCGCGCACGGCAGCCTGCGCAGCCACCTCCGAGCTCGTCGTTCGCGGATCCACAATGGCCGCGATGGTTGCGCCGGCATCGGCGAGTGCAAAGGCTGCGCGGTAGCCGCTGTCATGGGTCGTCACCATCACCGCGCTGCGGCCGGGGAGAACGGCATAACGATTGACATAAGTCTCCACCGCGCCCGCAAGCATGATGCCGGGACGATCGTTGTCGGCGAACACCAGGGGCCGTTCGATGGCGCCAGTCGCCAGCACCACCTCCTTGGCGCGCACATGCCAAAGCCTTTGCCGCGCGCAGCCCAAGGCCGGCAACGGCAGATGATCGCTCGCCCGTTCAACCAAGCCGAGATAGTTCTGTGCCTGGTAACCGAACGTCGTCGTGCGCGGCAGCAGCCGCACGTTCTCGCGCCCTTTGAGGTCGGCAATCGCCGCTGCGAGCCACTCCCAAGCCGGCCGGCCATCGATACTTAGCGCGGGCTGCGAAAGGAGACTGCCCCCGAACTCTTCCTGCTCGTCGCAAACGATGACGCGCGCGCCGGTGTCGGCAGCGGCGAGCGCCGCGGCAAGGCCTGATGGCCCGCCGCCGACGATCAGCACATCGCAATGCGCATAGCGCTGCGTATAGCGATCCGGATCAGGCGCATTCGGCGCACGACCAAGCCCAGCGGCGGAGCGGATCAGCGGTTCGTAGAGCTTGTCCCACGCCCAACGCGGCCACATGAAAGTCTTGTAGTAGAAACCTGCCGGCAATAGACGCGCGAACAGGCCGTTCAGGGCGCCGATGTCGAAGGCCAGCGACGGCCAGCGATTCTGGCTGTGCGCGCGCAAGCCGTCGAACAGCGCCGCTTGAGTCGCTCGCGTGTTCGGGTCCATGCGACCCATGCCGCGGTCGATGGTGAACAGCGCATTGGGTTCTTCCGGCCCGGCGGTGAAAACGCCTCGCGGCCGATGATATTTGAACGAGCGTCCCGCAAGATGCACGCCATTCGCCAGCATCGCTGAGGCGAGCGTGTCGCCACGATGCCCGGTATAGGCACGACTGTCGAGCGTGAAGGGCAGCGTCGCCGAGCGGTCGATGCGCCCGCCCTTCGGCAAGCGGAACGGCTGGTTCATGGCGCGCGTCCCGTCTTCGGATCAGGGCGCGGTTCGCCGACCTTGTAGGTGATGCCAAAACGGTCCGAGACACTATGGCGCATGGCGTTGAAAAAACGTCCGCAGCCATGGGTGTGCCGCCAGCGCTCGTAGTGTGTGCCTTTGCGATTAGCGCGGAAATACAGAAAGGCCGCCCATTGCTCGTCATCGAGCTGCGAGGGATCTCGCGGACGCGCGATGTGCGCCTCGCCGGCGTAACGGAACTCGAGCTCCGGACGATTGCCGCAATACGGACAGTTGATCAGCAGCATGACGCGGCCTCAGTGCGCGACCGCCGCGGCGGCGGCCTCGTCGACCATGTGGCCGGTGCGGAAACGATCGAGCGCAAACGGCTCGATGATCGGATGCGGCGCGTCCTTGGCCATGGTCCAGGCGAAAGTGTGCGCCGATCCCGGCGTTGCCTTGAAGCCGCCGGTGCCCCACCCGCAGTTGACATAGAGCCCGGGCACCGAGGTCTTGCCGATGATCGGCGATCGGTCCGGCGTGACGTCGACGATGCCACCCCAGCTGCGCAGCATGCGCATGCGGCGGAACACTGGGAACATCTCGCAGATCGCCTCCAGCGCGTGCTCGATGACGTGTAGGCTGCCGGTCTGGCTGTAAGAGACGTATTGGTCGGTGCTGGCACCGATAACAAGCTCGCCTTTGTCCGACTGCGAGATATAGGCGTGCACGGTGTTCGACATGACCACGCAGGGAAATACCGGCTTCACCGGCTCCGACACCAAGGCTTGCAGCGGATAGCTCTCCAGCGGCATGCGCAGTCCGGCCATGGCCATGACCACGCTGGTATTGCCGGCGGCAACGACGCCGATCTTGCGCGCCGCGATGAAGCCGCGTGTCGTGTCCACCCCGGTGACCGCGCCGTCGGCGCCGCGGCGTATACCTGTCACCTCGCAATTCTCGATGATATCGACCCCAAGCCGGTCGGCGCCCCGCGCATAACCCCAGGCCACCGCATCGTGACGCGCCGTGCCGCCACGCCGCTGCAGCGTGGCCCCGAGCAGCGGATGGCGGGCGTCCGGCGAAATATCGAGCGGCGGGCAGAAGGCCCTCGCCTCCTCCGGCGTCAGCCATTCACTGTCGATGCCGGACAGCCGGTTGGCGTGAAGATGGCGCTTGAACACCTGCACGTCATGCACATTGTGTGCGAGCATCATCACGCCGCGCTGCGAGAACATGACGTTGTAGTTGAGTTCCTGGCTCAAGCCCTCCCAGAGCTTCAGCGCGTGGTCGTAAATCGCTGCGCTTTCCTCGAACAGATAGTTCGAGCGCACGATGGTGGTGTTGCGCCCGGTATTGCCGCCGCCGATCCAGCCCTTCTCGACGACCGCGATATTGCGCAGCCCATGCTCCTTGGCGAGGTAATAGGCCGTGCCGAGCCCATGTCCGCCGCCGCCGATGATGATGGCGTCGTATCCTGGCTTCGGCTGCGCCGCGCGCCATTGCTCGCGCCAGCCGCGATGCTTGCGCAGCGCCTCGGCGGCGAGAGTCAAAACCGAATAACGCATGCGCGGCGAACCTCTGTCGCAGACCTTGGTCAGGCGAACGGCAGCGACCCGTCAGAGCCTTTGCAGTTTCGAGCGCAGCAACATCACGCAGACGAAGCCAAGCACCGCCGCAGCGCCGACATAGAAGCCGGGCACCAGATTGCTCCCAGTGAGCCCGATCAGCAACGTGGTCATGAACGGCGTGAACGCCCCGACAAAGGTCGCGGTGAAGTCGTGCACGATGGCCACGCCTGTCGTGCGGATCGCCGGCGGGAACAAGTCGCACAGGAAGGCCGGCATCGGCGCCTGGTAGGCGGTCAGCAGGATCGCCAGCACGAATTGCGAGCACATCAGCGCGATCACGGTCGGATGGCTAACAACCGCCAGGAAGGCTGGCAGCGTCACGATCGCCATTCCCGCGGCGCCAAACAGCATTACACGCGCTCGGCCGTAGCGATCGGAGAGATGCCCAAAAAACGGCGACAGCACAGCCTGCACGCTGCCGATCACGATGGTGGCGGCGAAGGCACCGGATGGCGGCAATCCGAGATTCTTGATGGCATAGGTCGGCAGGTAGAAGGCGAGCGCATAGTTGGCGATCGAGACCAGCGCAAAGGATCCCATGCCGATGATGAGGCGCGGCGTATATCCGGCGACCGCTTCGGTCAGCGGCGCGCGTGACTTGGCGCGGTGGCTACTCTCGGGAATGATCCGGCGCAGATAAAGCGCCACAGGAATGATGGTGAGGCCGAACACAAAAGGCACGCGCCAGCCACCCGCCTCGATCTGCGGCTGCGTCATCAGCGAGGAGACGAGGACGCCGCTTAAGCCGCCAAGGATCGAGGTGAGGCCAAGTGCGGCGATCTGGAAGCTCGCATAGAAGCCGCGCCGGTCCGCTGGCGCGCGCTCCGCCAGGAAGGCCGTGGCGGCGCCGTATTCGCCGCCCGAAGAGAAGCCCTGGATAACCCGTGCACCGATCATGATCAGCGTCGCCGCGATGCCGATCGTCTGATAGGTCGGCACCGCCGCCGTGACCGCGATGCCGGCGGCCATGCATGACAACGTCGCCGTCAGCGCCGCCTTGCGACTCACGCGATCGGCGTAAGACGAGAAGAACAACGCACCGAGCGGTTTGGTCAGATAGGAAACCGCGAAGGCGCCGACGGTCGCCAGCAGCGAAACCCACTCGTTGCTAGCCGGGAAGAACAGCTTGGCGATGGTGAGCGAGAAGTAGAGATAGAGGAAGACGTCGTAGAACTCGATCGCGGTGCCGAGCGACGCCGCGGCAATCGCCCGTGTTTCGATCGGCGATGATGCAGCCGTGACTTCGGCCGGCATCGCAGCCGTTTCGAGATTTGACATGGCTCCCTCCCCTCTGCTGCCCCCGTTCAGTCGAGTTTCCCCGCCGCGGCACCCGTGATCGGCACTTCGAGCAGATCGTTGCCAAACAGGATGTCGCCCTTGAAGATTTCCGCCATCTCGCCGACGACACGTTCGCGCACGCCGGGCCGGTCGATCTGTTCAGTGATATGCGTCAGCACCAGCGTTCTCACCTTGGCTTCGCGCGCCATTTGCGCGAGCTCAAGATGTCCCGTGCAGGAGCGGGCAAAGGCCTCGCTCGGCGCAGTGCCCGAAAGATAGTGACACATATGGATGAGCACATCGCATGAGGCGGCAAGCCGCACCAGGCTCTCGGTCGGACCAGTGTCGCCGGAGTAGACGAGCGAGCGGCCGCCGTAGGTGAGCCGGTAGGCATACGAGTTGAGATAAGGCGCGAAATGACACACCGGCGCCACCCGAAGCTCCCAGTCGTCTTCCTTGACGACGTCCGTTTCGCCGAGCTCGGCGACGATCGGGGCCGGCTTCTTGCGCTCGCCGACGCCGCCGCGCGCTCTATAAAGATCGAGACTGCATTGATCGCTGGTGCGCGCGCGCAGATCCGGCCCGAAAGCGCCATCCTCCGCAAATAGGCGTTCGGTGATGTGCCTGAGCGGCGGCGGACCATAGACCTTGAGGTCGGGCACGCGGCCGCCGCCCTGGTCCCAGCGCGTCAACAACAAGCGCGGGTAATCGCCCATATGATCGTAATGCAGGTGCGTGAAGAACAGATGCGACACTTGCGTCGCGCGAACGCCGAGTTCGAGCAGACGATGATGCGCCCCGAAGCCGTGGTCGAAAACGATATAGCGCGAGCCGAGCTGCACCAAATAACCCGAGCACATCCGCTGCAGTGATGGCGTCGGCGTGCCCGAGCCGAGAACCCAAACGCGCATCGCCTCCGCTCTCCCCCGAGCTTGCGCGCGTCTCAACGCGCGAGACACGCCAGTGACGCCGCAAGACGCATGCCAGCGCCTCCACGCGAGGCGAAAACTCTAAGGTGGTGAACCTGATTGGCTACGCACAATTGGCTATCATGTGATAACTTTTCACTCGTGCCCGATTGCGAAGTTCGCCATCGTTTGCGGCACGTTCCTAGCGAACTTCGGAATCGAAAGGACACTAAAAGACTATGATTCTAGTGCCCCTTTTGAACCCGAAGTTCGCATTCGGACTCGCGGAAATAAGTGTGCGAACTTCGGGTTCGGGGCACTAGCATGACCAGCAACGCATCACAGCTGACGCATCTGCTGCGGACACGTCTCAAGATGAAGCAGCTCGCCGTGCTGGCCACCATCGCGCAGGAAGGCTCGCTGCATCGCGCCGCCGCCGCTCAGGGGCTAAGCCAGCCCGCGCTAAGTAAAATGGTGAAGGAGATCGAGGATGCAATCGGAGCACCGCTGTTCGAGCGCAGTCCCGCCGGCCTGCAGCCAACACGTTTCGGCGAGCGTTTGATTTTCCGCGCCCGCGCGCTCCTCGCCGATCTCGATCAGCTGGCGCTTGAGCTTGCCGCGATCAAGGAAGGCTATGGCTCGTCGCTGCGCGTCGGCATGATCCCGCTGCTTTCGTCCACACTGCTCGCGAATGCCATCGAGCGGCTCGAAGCAGAAAAGAAGCACTACGTTTTTCAGATCAGCGTCGGATCAACCGATCTGCTGATCGGCGCCCTGCGCGCGCACACGCTGGACTGCGTGCTCGCGCGCTTTCCCGGAGCGACGTTCGCGGACGATCTCGACTGTCGCGCGCTCTATGCGCAGAGATCGTGCCTGGTCACGCATGCCGAGGGCCTCCTCAAAGGGCGTCGCGAGCCGATCGCCCTGTCAGGCCTGACCGATTGCGCCTGGATCCTGCCGCCGCATCCGACCCCGACGCGCAAGGCCATCGACCGCATGTTCCTGCTCGCCGATATTACGCCGCCGGTGCCGGCATTCGAATGCTTCGATCCCGCCGTGATCGGCGCGCTGCTGGCAAGCCGGCGCGATCTCGTCGCCATTCTGCCGCAGGAGATTGCCGAGGATCTCTCCGCCGACGGCCAGCTGATGTTCTTTCCGGTCGAGGCACAATTCGCGCTGCCGGAAATCTGCCTGATCAAACTGCGCGGCGCTCGCGAGGACCCGGCACTCGCCCATTTTTCCGCGGCGCTCGCGCAGGCGATCCGGGCGCGCGCTCCCTAGAGTACGCCCACCTTTCGCAGCGAAATCACGTCACACCCGATTTTGCGGCGGCACGCCGATGAGCGCCTCGAAGCGCTTGCTATACGCCGGCCATACCTCGGGATTGATCAGCCGCGGCGGGTGCTTCGCCCGCAGCACCTCGACGATCTGCTCCGCGGCAAAGCTCGCCATGGCCGCGCGCGCCTCATGCGTCACGCCGGCGGTATGATAGGTTGCGATCACGTTCGCGAGCTTGAGCAGCGGATGATCGAGCGGCGGCGGCTCCTTATCCCACACGTCAAGGCCAGCGCCGCGCAGATGACCGGAGGCCAGTGCGTCATAGAGCGCGGGCTCGTTGTGAATCCCGCCGCGCGCCGTGGTGATGAAGATTGCGCCCTTCTTCATTTTCGAGAAGGCGCGCTTGTCGATCATGTCCAGCGTCTCTTTGGTGCGCGGACAATGCACCGTCACGAAATCCGAACGCGCCAAGAGCTCGTCGAGCGATACTGCCTGCGCACCGCGCCGCGCGATTTCGTCCTTGCTCACATAGGGGTCGTAGGCGAGCGCGGTCATCTCAAAGGCGTTAGCCAGGCGCGCCGTGCGCCGGCCGATATTGCCGATGCCGATGATGCCGACGGTCTTGCCGGAAATGTCGCGGCCCATCACCTCATCGCGGTCGACAATAAGCTCTCTGCGCATCCGCCGGTCGGACTCGGTGATGCGTTTCGACACACCGATCATCAGCCCGATGGTGTGCTCGGCGACCGCCTGCGCATTGGCCCCGCTCTGGTTGACGACGATGACGCCCGCCTTGGTGCAGGCGTCGACGTCGACCGTGTCGAAGCCGGCGCCGCTCGTCGACACGCAGACGAGGTTCGGGCATTGCGCGAGCAGCTCCGCGGTCGCGAACCACTGCTTCCCCAGCTCATCCTTGGCGGAGGAGATGTGATAGACGTGCGCCGCCTTGAAATGCGGTAAGGCATCGGCATCGGGCGCCGCGCGGTCACAGGTGACGAGCTCGATGTCGTCCTCGCGCCCGAGGCGCTCGACCAGCACCGGGTCGTTACGGAAATTGAAACGGACGACGATTTTGCGATTGACCGGCATGCGCGGCTCACGAGTTGAGAAAGTGACGAGGCCTGGGCGGGAGGAAATGCGGCCTCAGCAGCCGTGATAGATCAAATAGTGCCGGCGACGCAATGTCCGCCCGCACGATCCGAGCGGATGTGCGCCCTACCCGGCCTTGCGCACGGTGTCGATGAATTTTTCCGATTGTGCGCGCAGCTTGTTGCTGTGCTCGGACAGCATGCGGGCGACGGTAAATACCCGCGAGGAGGCTTCGCCGGTCTCGTTGGTGCCGGCGCTCAGCTCCTCGATCTTTTCCACCACCAGCGACGTCGATACCTGGGTCTGGCGGATTTGCGCCGTCATCTCCAGGGACGTCTCATCCTGCAATGCAATGGCGGATGCAATCGAGGTGGCGATCTCGGAGACGCCGCTCATGGTGCCGGCGATCTCCTTGATGCTGGTGATCGACTCCTCGGTTTCCTGCTGGATACGGGCCACGTGCTGGGCGATGCCTTCCGTCGCCTTGGCGGTCTGTCCGGCGAGCGCTTTCACTTCCTGTGCGACCACGGCAAAGCCCTTGCCGGCTTCGCCGGCGCGCGCGGCCTCAATGGTGGCGTTGAGCGCCAGCAGATTGGTCTGGCTGGCGATCGCCGTGATCAGGCCGATGATGTCGCCGATCTCGGCCGCCGAGCGCGCCAGCGCGGCGATGCGCTCGTCGGTCTTCACGGCCTGCGCGGTCGCGTCGGCAGCGATGCGGTTCGAGCCCTCGACCTGGCCCTTGATGCGCTCCGCCGTCGCCGAGAGCTCCTTCGCGGCGCTGCCCATGGTCTCGACACTGACCAGCGATTGGCGCGAGGCATCGGCCACTGCCGAGGACAGGCTCTGCGCATTGGCCACCGTCTTCGTCAGCGTGCCTGCGGCCATCTCCAGATCCTGCGCCACCGAGGACACCGCGGTGACGATCTGCCCGATCTCGTGCTCGAAATTGTCGGCAAGCGCGCGCAGCTCGCGCGAGCGGGTTTCCTGATGATGTTTCTCGGCCGCCGCCTGCTCCGCCTTGATGTCGTCGATGAGCAGCAGCTTCTCCTTGAACTTCACGGCGGCGCGCGCATTGTCGCCGACCTCGTCGCGGCGTGCGCCATAAGGCACTTCGACATGCGTGTTGCCGGAGGCAAGCTCGTTGAGTACGGCGACGATGCGGCGGATCGGCCGCGCCACCGACAGATAGCCGATGCCGGCGAGCGCACAGAGCACGGCGACGACCAGGAAGCCGAGGCCGAACTCGAGACGCTTGGCGGTCTCCATGTCGTTGTTGGCGAGTTCGGTCTGCCGCTTAGCGACGACGCCCGCTTCCGCCGTGGATTGGCTGATCAGATCCTCAATCTCGCTGCCAATGGTGGCGGCCTGCGCTGCACGCGCCATGTTGTCGCGATAATCCTTCTTCGCCGCAACCACGTCAGCGATCGCCGCGGAGTAGTCATTCGCAAGCGAGATCAGCCGCGCATAGCGTTCCTTCTCGTCAGCCTCAGCGATGCGCGAGAGCGCTGCCTCGAGATGCGCGATACCGAGCTTGCGCGCGTCATCGAAGCGTCCCATCACGCGGTCGAGCTCTTCCGGGGCGATGGCGAGTTGTACCTCGCGCGTGTAGATCTGCATCTGGCGAAACGCCATGGCGGCACGCAGCGTGTCGACGACCGAATGTTGCTGGGCATCGGCAATCTGGTGCTGGTGCGCGACTCGCGCTTCGACGATGAACTGGTTGAGCAGCATCGCCGCCAGACAGACCACGCCGATGGCAGCCGAGGCCGCCAGCTTCAGGCCAATGCTCGCGCGGAGTTTCACCATGAGCGGCGGCGTATCCAGCAGACAAAAAGGGTCGAGGCGGATCCGCGCCACGGAACCGTCCAGACTCTTAATAACGAGGTAAGTTTAACGCTCTATTGCCAGCGGGTCCGGGTGGGCAGGAAAGTCGTTGGTAAACCAACAAGTTTTCGCCGTGTGGAATTTGGCGGCGGCCGATCAGGTGATCGCCCCGCGGGCCGCAATGGGCCACAGCGCTTCGACACGCACCTCCGACGTGCCGAAACCGCGCACCCCGACATACCAATCGTACAGATTGACGGTCGGATCGCAGTGGCCGGGGACGAGCAGGATTTTCTCGCCTAGTGCCGGACGCCAGTTGCTGGCGCTGAGATCGAGAATACCGTGCTCGTCGGAGGGCCGATGGTAGGTCGCCTCCGAATGTCCCCATACCAGCGGAAAGCCGGAATCATTCGCCGTCGCCTTATGGCCGACGTCGATCACCGCGCGCGTCTGAGCGCTGCGGCTCATCACCGTCGCCAGAATAAACAGCGCGTGCTCGAAGGGATGCGCATTGCGGCCGTCGTCCGGCGCGTTCTTTGCATAATCGGCGTCCATGAAAATGTAAGAGCCGGCCTGCAGTTCGTTCCACACGCCGCTGGCGCCTTCGAGCGAGAAGGTGCCGGTGCCAGCTCCGCCGACCGTGCGGCAGGAAAAGCCGGCGGCAGAAAGATGCCGCATGGTCTCCGCAGTTGCCGCCTGCGCCGCCGCGATCGCGGCGCGGCGCTCGGCCGGCGTGCGCAAGTGCTGCGCCGAACCGTGATAGGCCTGCAAGCCGCCGAAGCTCAGCGCCGGCGACGCCGCGACGCGCCTGGCAAGATCAACGGCCGCCGCGCCCGGCGCCACGCCGCAGCGTCTGCCGCCGACATCGATCTCGACCAGCACCTCGATCTGCGCGCCGGCATGCTCGGCCGCGTTCGCGAGCTGCGCGACCACGCCCGCATCGTCAACGCAGATACCGATGCGCGCATGCCGGGCGAGCGCGGCAAGACGCGCGAGCTTCCGTTCGCCGACGACCTCGTTGCTCACCAGCACGTCCGCAACGCCGCCTTCGACGAGCACCTCGGCTTCGCCGACCTTCTGGCAACACATGCCGACTGCGCCCCGCGCGATCTGCTTGGCGGCAATGATCGGCGACTTGTGCGTCTTGGCATGCGGACGCAGCCGCACGCCGAGGCTCTGCGCGGCCGCGGCCATAGTGTCGAGATTGCGCTCGAAGGCATCGAGATCGATGATGAGTGCCGGCGTGTCGATTTCCGTGAACGGAGCACCGATCGTGCTGGGCGGCGGCAGGGACATGGATGGAATCCAGGTTCGCTTTAGCGATTTGTCGAGACAAACCGCCGCCTTTGCAAGCCTGGATTATGCCGACGCCGCCTTCGCGGGAGCGGGCGCGGCGGCCTCCGGGGTCAATGAGGCGAGATAACCGTGGATCGCAGCGACCACCTGCGCGCCTTCGCCCACGGAGGCGGCGACGCGTTTGACCGAGCCGGAGCGCACATCGCCGACGGCAAAGACGCCGGGCAGATTGGTCTCCAGCAATCCGCCGCTCCGGTCCGCGCGCTGACCGGTGACGGCGAAGCCCTTGGCGTCGAGGCCGATGCCTGAGCCAGCAAGCCAGTCCGTGTTGGGCTCGGCGCCAATGAACAGGAACAGATGCCGCAGCGCGTGGCGCTGTTCGCCGGCGGGTCCACGCCAGCGGACCGCTTCGAGCATGCCGTTCTCGCCTTCGAGCGCGTTGATCGATGTCCTGGTCAGCACTGCGACATTGGGCAGGCCTTCGATACGATCGACCAGATAGCGCGACATTGTTGCTTCAAGACTGTCGCCGCGCACGAGTAGCCACACCTTCTTGGCGTGGCTCGCCAGATAGACGGTCGCTTGGCCGGCTGAATTGCCGGCGCCGACCAGCGCCACCTCTTCGCCGGCGCAGAGCTTCGTTTCCAGCGGAGAGGCCCAATAATGAACGCTCGCCGCCTCGAAGGCTTCGAGGTTCGCGACATTGAGCCGGCGATAGCGAGCGCCGCTGGCAAGAACGATGGTGCGTGCCGTCACCCGTTCGTTGCCGGCAAGCATCAGCGAGTAGCCGTGCACTGAGGGATGCAGCGACTTCGCCTCCGACGGAATGACGATCTGCGCACCGAATTTCTGCGCCTGATTATAGGCGCGCGCCATCAGTGCCATACCGGTGATGCCGGTCGGAAAGCCGAGATAATTTTCGATGCGCGCCGACGCGCCGGCCTGCCCACCGAATGAGCGGCAATCAAGGACGATCACCGAAAGCCCTTCCGATGCGGCATAGACGGCCGTCGCCAGTCCCGCTGGCCCGGAACCGACGATCGCGACGTCATAGACGCAGTCGGGATCAATCGGCTGCACCAGCCCGATGCAGCGCGCGAGCTCGACCTCGCTGGGATTGTGCAAGAGCTGACCGCCGGGGCAGAGCACCATCGGCAGGTGGCCCGGATCGATATGAAAGCGCTCGACCAGCGTCCGCGCGCAACTGTCCATCGCCGGGTCGAGGCTTTCGTGCGGGTGGCCGTTGCGGCGCAGAAAATTCGCAAGGCGCAGCACGTCCCCATTGTCGGCACGGCCGATGATGATCGGACCGCCGGCGCCCGATTGCAGCAACGCCATACGGCGCAAAATCAACGCACGCATAATGCGCTCGCCAAGCTCCGCCTCGGCGATCATCAGCGCCCGCAATTGGTCCGGCGGGATAGTCAATGCATGCACATCGCTTTTGGCAATGACATCGACCAGCGCCGGGCGGCCCGAGAGTTGCGCCAGCTCGCCCATGAAATGTCCCGGACCGTGCGTGACGATCGGCACATATCCATCGCCGCGACGCTGACTGACGTCGGCTTCGCCGGTGATGACGATCACCAGGCCTTCGGCGACTTTGCCGACCTGCTCGAGCGGCTCGCCGGCGCGGTAGGTGCGGCAGTGGCCGAAGCGGCGCATGCGCTCGATCTCGGCGGCCTCCAGCTGCGGGAATGCCTGGTCGCGGCGCTGCTCGATGATGAGGGGCTGGGGGGATGCCATGGCCGTCAACCTAGGAGCGCGCCACGCCTTGAGCCAGTGACAATCTCGTGTCGACCGGCGCCGCACGTCGCGAACCCTCCCCTGGCACCGTCGTCTCCTGCGTCACCGCTTCCTTGATCACCCAATCCTCGAACACTTTGACATGGCTGCGCGCGGGCGCGCGCTTGGGACGGATGATGTAGTAGGCCCAGTCGTTGGGCGCCTCGACCGCAAACGGCGCCACCAGCCGGCCATAGGCGAGATCGTCCTGGATGAGCGACTTCTGCGCGATGGCGACGCCGACGCCATCGATCGCCGCCTGATACGCGAGCGCGGAATTCTCGAACGTCAGCCCCTTGCTCAGATCGAGCTCGGAGAGACCGGCAACCGCGCTCCAGTTTCGCCAGTCGTTCGGCCGATGCATAGAATACATCAGCACATGGTCGAGGAGATCCGCGGGCCGGCGCAGCGCTCTCGGCCCGCGCGTAAGCTTGGGACTGCAGACCGGCAGCAGCATCTCGCCGAACAGCTTGCGCGCGTCGAGGCCTTTGGGGGGATGCGGCCCCGAATAGATCGCGACGTCGACGCCCTCACCGGCAAAATCCGGTGGACTGTGCGAGGTCGTGATCTGCACATTGAGCCTGGCGTCGAGCGCGTGCAGCCGCGCAAGCCGCGGCACGATCCAGCGGATGGCGAAGGTTGGCGGCAGCGTCACCCGCAGCGTCTTATCTTCCGCGGCAGCGCGCAGATCGTGCGCGGCGAGCTCGATGCGGTCGAGCGCCTCGCCAAACGCCGCAAGGAGCTTGTGCCCCGCAGGCGTGAGGTCGATCGCGCGATGGCGGCGCACAAACAGCCGCGTCGCGAAATGCTGCTCCAGCGCCGCCACGTGGCGGCTCACCGCGCCTTGCGTAACGCAAAGCTCGGTCGCGGCGCGGGTAAAGCTGTTGTGCCGCGCAGCTGCCTCGAAGGCGCGCACTGCATTGAGTGGAGGCAGATGTCGCCGCATGGCTCCTCCCCGAACTGCTTTTTCATGAGTTTATCAACAGGCTTCGAGACCGGATAGCAGGTCGCGTGCGGCCGTCGTAACGCACCGAATCCGGCGAAAAATGCGAGGAAAATCTCGCCTCAAAGGATTTTTCCATCATCCACTATGCATCAGCTTTTCTCATGCGAAACTGAGGAAAGCTGCCTTGAGAGCGTGTCCCGCCGGTGGTCTGCTGTGCACCTTGCGGAGATCCGATCATGAATAAAGTCGAGCGGCCGAACGCCCGGGTCTGGGGCAGCGACGCCGTCGCCAATCTTCTGCGCGCGCTCGACATCGACTACATCGCACTCACGCCAGGCGCGAGCTTCCGCGGCCTGCATGACAGCCTGGTCAACTTCCTCGGTAACACGCGGCCGGAGCTGCTGCTCTGTGTGCACGAAGAGCATGCCGTAGCGCTGGCGCACGGCTACACGCGCGTTACGGGCAAGCCGATGGCGGTCGCGCTGCACAGCAATGTCGGGCTGATGCACGCCACCATGGCGATCTTCAACGCCTGGTGCGACCGCGTGCCGATCCTGATCATTGGCGCGCAAGGCCCGATCGACGCAGTGCAGCGTCGGCCCTGGGTCGACTGGATCCACACCGCGACCGATCTCGGCGCCCTCGTGCGCGGCTACACCAAGTGGGACAATCAGCCGGGGTCGGTGCCCGCGGCGCTGGAAGCGCTGGTGCGCGCGCATCAGATCGCAGTGAGCGAGCCGAAGGGTCCGGTCTATGTCTGCCTCGATGCCGGGCTGCAGGAGAAACTGCTCGAGGCACCAATCGAGTTTCCCGCGCTCGAACGCTTCAAGCCGCCGCAGCCGGCGGAGCCGCCGCGCGATCTCGTCGCCGCAACCGCCGCGCTCTTGCGCGAGGCCAAGCATCCGCTGCTTATGATCGGGCGCGTGTCGCCCCGCCAGCCCGACTGGGATCGCCGCGTGGCGCTGGCCGAAGCCGTGAACGCGTGCGTTCTCACCGACATCAAGACCGGCGCGAGCTTCCCCACCGCACATGCGTTGCAGCCGTTCCCGCCAAGCCTTTATATCACGCAGGATGCTGGCGCGCTCATTCGCGAAGCCGACGTGATTGTCAGCCTCGACTGGATTGATCTTGCCGGCACCATTCGCCAGGCCGGCGGCGGGCAATGGCCGAGTGCCAAGGTCGTGCAGTGCTCGCTCGATCCGCATCTGCATAATGGCTGGAGCATGGACCATCAGTCGCTGCCGCCGGCCGACCTCTCAGCGCTGGCCTCGCCCGACCTTCTGGTCGAGCGTTTGCTCGAGGCGATCGGCCCCGCAGCGCGCAAGCCGCTCACGGCGACGGCGCGCGCCAGCGAGCCCGCGGGCCCGACGATGGTCGGCGGACGGCTGTCGATCGAAGGCATGGCGCAGATCACGACCGACACGCTCGCCGCACACAATCCGTCCTATATGCGACTGCCGCTCGGCTGGCCCGGCTCATGCTGCCGCTTCGCCGATCCGCTCGACTATATCGGCTTCGATGGCGGCGGCGGTATCGGCTCCGGTCCCGGCATGGCGGTTGGCGCGGCGCTGGCGCTGCGTGAGAGGGGCCGCTTGCCGGTCGCGATCCTCGGCGACGGCGATTACCTGATGGGGCTGACCGCGATCTGGAGCGCGGTGCACTACCGGATCCCGATGCTGGTCCTCGTCGCCAACAACGAGTCCTTCTTCAATGACGAGCTGCATCAGGAACGCATGGCGGTGACGCGCAGTCGACCGGTAGAGAACCGCTCCATCGGTCTGCGCATGAGCGATCCACCCTTCGACTTGGCGACGCTCGCCCGCGGTCAGGGCGCTGTCGGCCTCGGACCGGCACGCAGTCCCGACGAATTGCGCGACGCACTCGACCGCGGCATCGCGGAAACGAAAGCCGGCCAGGTCTGCGTCATCGACGTGCATGTGGCGCCGGAATATGCGCGCGCGGTATCCTCGAGCTTGCTGCGTCACATCCCGCAGGAGGCAAGCGCGAACAGCTAAACGATCGTCGTGCAAAAAGGAATCCGGCAAAGAGACCGGAAACGTCTGGGAGGAACGCAATGAAAGATTATCAGCCTCGCATCGCGCTGCTGGCCCTCGCCGCGGCGGCCTTCACGGCACTGTCACCCTGCGCACACGCGACACAGATCGCGGTCGGCAATTTCGGCGTTGCCGCGAACGGCATGCCCTTCGCCGTCGCGCTGGAGAAAGGCTACTTCAAGGAGGAAGGCGCCGACGTCACCGGCATCATCACCTCGGCTGGCGGCGGCACCTCGCTGCGCAACATGCTGGCTGGCGGCGTACCCTATGGCGAGGTCAATCCGGGCGTGGTCGTCGCCGCGATCCTGCAGGGCGCCGACCTTAAGATCATCAGCGACAATGTGCTCACCGTTGCCGAATTCGTCTGGGCGGTGAAGAAGGATTCCCCGATCAAGTCGATCAAGGACTTCAGGGGCAAGAAGATCGGCTACACCAATCCGCGCTCGACCAGCCAGGCGCTGGCGCAGATGCTGATCGAGAAGGCCGGCCTCAAGCCCAACGAGGCCGAGATCGTGCGCACCGGCGGCTTCGGCGAAGGTGTCGCCGCTCTGGAGAGCGGCTTGATCGATGTGGCGCCGCTCGCCGAGCCGCTGTGGTCGAAATACAAGGACAAATATCGCGCTGTCGCGGTGGCCTCGGAAGTGCTGCCGCCGCTCGACAATGTCGTCGGCGTCACCACTGCCAACATGGCGTCGGAGAAAGCCGACTTCATCCGTGCCGTTATCCGCGCCCGCCGCCGCGCCGTTGCCTTCATGAAGGAGCATCCCGACGAGGCCGGCGACCTCGTCGCTAAGCACTATAATATCGAGCCCGCGGTGGCGCGCAGCGCCGTGCGCAATCTCACCACCAGTCACACCGCCGGCATTCCATATTGGGGCCCGGGTGAGATCCATATGGAGGGTTTCAAGCGCATGATCGAGTTGCAGCGTGGGCTCGGCACCATCCAAGGCGATGTCGACTACTCCAAGATATTCGATACCCAATTCCTGCCCGACGACCTCAAGGCGATGAAATGAGCGTCACGCGCGTGGCCGCGGCTTCAGCAATGTCTCCGCAAGCGGGACAGGCCGAAGCCGCGCATGTGCAGCTGACCGGTGTTACCAAAGTCTTTGCCGGCGTGCAGGGCAGCGACGGCGTGCATGCGCTCGGGCCGATTGATCTCGAGCTTAGGCGCGGCGAATTCTTTGCCGTGGTCGGCCCGTCCGGCTGCGGGAAATCTACTTTGCTCGAGGTGATCGCAGGGCTCACGCAAGCAAGCGCCGGTGACGTGGCCTTTGAAGGCCGCGCCATTGCCGGCCATGTGCCGGACGGCATCGGCGTCGTGTTCCAGGAAGATGCCTGCTTTCCCTGGCTGAACATCACCGAGAACATCGCCTTCGGCCTGCACAAAGCCGGACTGCCAGCGGCGGAAGTGCATGCACGCGTCGAGCAGGCGCTGACCATGATGGGTCTTACGGGTTTCGCGCACCATTATCCGGCGCAGCTCTCCGGCGGCATGCGCCAGCGCGTCTGCATCGCCCGTACGCTGGTCACGCGGCCGCGGCTCATTCTGCTCGATGAGCCGTTCGGCGCGCTCGATCAGCAGACGCGGCTGATCATGGGCGAAGAGCTGCTGCGGCTGTGGCGAGAGACGCGAGCGACTGTCTTCCTCATCACCCACGCGCTCGACGAAGCGGCGATGCTGGCCGATCGCATCGGCGTCATGTCGGCGCGGCCCGGACGGCTCCTCGACATCGTGGAAACGCGCTGGCCGCGCGAGCGCGACAGCCGCATCGTCGAGGATCCGGCCTTCGGCGCCATCACCGCGCGTCTATGGCGGTCGCTGCGTGAAGAATCCCTGAAAGCGATCGGGAAAGCCTGACGATGCGGTTCTTTGGCAAAGCCGCCTTGTTGCGCATTGCCGTGGTGCTGGCGCTCATAGCGCTGCTCGAGCTGCTTTGCCGCACCGGCGTCATCGACAACTTCACCATGCCGCCGCCCTCGCGCATCGCGCAGGATTTCTGGCACCTGCTGATCGCCGGAAAGCATTTCGCAGCGATCCTGAAAACCCTCGGCAACGCTGCCATCGCTTTCGGGCTCGCGATCGTCGTCGGCATCATCGCCGGCGCCGTCATCCACGGCTTCGCCGGGCTGCGCGAAGCGCTGGAGCCGCTGTTCGCGACCTATTACGCGGTGCCGGTCTTCGCCTTCTACCCGCTGCTCATCGTCCTTTTCGGGCTCGGCGAGATCCCGCAGATCATCATCGCCTTCATGCTCGGCGTCATTGCTGTGATCATGAACACACTCAACGGCCTCGACCGCGTGCCGCGCGTGCTGTTGAAGACCGCACGGGTCAATCGCCTGACGCCGAGCGAGACGGCGCTGAGGATCACGCTCCCCTACGCCACCCCCTATGTGCTCACCGGCGCCAAGCTCGCCATCGCCTATGCGCTCATCGGCATCATCGGGTCTGAGTTCATCATGTCCAAGGGCGGCATGGGCTTCGAAATCGCCTTCGCTTACACGAATTTCGATAATGCGACGATGTATCCGCTGATCCTGCTCATCCTCGTCGCTTCGATCGCCGCCAACTCGGTGCTCGGATACTGGGAGCGCACGCTGCTCGGCCGCAGGGGACAGCAATGAATTTCATTCCTTTTTACCAGCGTTGGCGCGGCACCATCCTGCTCATCCTCGCGCTGGTGATCGGCTGGCAACTGCTTTATGCGGCGATCGGCGAAGTGGCGATGCGCTCGCCGCTGGAAACGCTACACGACAGTTTCGTCCTGCTCGCCAAGCCGAGCTTCTGGCCGCATGTGCAGGAGACGCTTGCCGCCTTCGCGATGGCGCTGGTCATCGCGGTGGTGAGCGGGCTCGTGATCGGGCTTGCGCTCGGCTTTAATCGCCTGGCCAACGAAGTGATGGAGCCGATGCTGGTCGCATTCTACGCACTACCGAAGGTGACGCTCTATCCGATCATTCTTCTCTCCTTCGGGCTCGGCATTTCCGCCAAAGTCGCGTTCGGCGCCATCCACGGCGTCGTGCCGATCGCGCTGTTCACCATCAATGCGGTGCGCAATATCAAGCCGATCCTGATCAAGACTGGCCGGGTGATGAATTTCAGCGCCTGGGACATGAGCCGCCGCGTGCTCATCCCGGCGGCGCTGCCGGAAATCTTTTCCGGCATTCGTGTCGGCTTCGCGCTGACACTGATCGGCACGCTGCTCGGGGAGATGTTCGCCTCACAACGCGGCCTCGGCTACATGCTGATGACCGCCATCGGCCTACACAATGTCGAGACCATCATGGCGGTCACCTTCATGCTCATCGTCTTCGCCGCGGCGATCAGCTCGATCCTGCTCGCCATCGACCGCCGGCTGCACAAACGCGCCTAGCGTCCGACCTACTCCGCGGGCGTTGCTGCCATCGCTGGAGCTTCGTTCACACGGCCGTATCGATCGACAAGCAACACCGCGACCGTATTGCCGAACACGTTCACCGTGGTGCGACCCATATCCAGCAGCACGTCGATCGCGGCGAGAACGGCGACGGATTCGAGCGGCATGCCGAGCGCGAGCAGCACCGTGGTTGCCGCAACCAGGCCGCCGCCGCCGACATTGCCCATCCCTTTGGTGGCGAGGAGCCCCGTGACGATGATGGTCAGCATCGCCGGGAGATCCAGCGAAATATGATGCGCCTCTACCACGAAGGCCACGGCCAACGAGACGTAGAGCGAGGTGCCGTCCTGGTTAAAGGAATAGCCGAGCGGGATCACGGTCGAGACAACCTTGTTCGGGATGCCCATGCGCTCGAGGATTTCCATGTGGATCGGTAGCGTGGTCTCCGACGAACGCGTGGTGAAGGCGAGCAACAGTGGTTCGGCGATCTTGCGGGTGACCGCGAGTGGATTGTGGCCGATCGCGAGCAAGACGAGCCACATGACCACCACGACGACGGCGAGCCCGAGATAGAGCGAGGCGACGAGCTTGCCCAGCGCCAGCAACACCTTGGTGCCCTGCGTGGAAAACAGCCAACCCATGACCGCCGCGATCGCGAGCGGCGCGGTGGCGATGATCCAGCGCACCATCTTCATCATCGCCTGCTGCACGCCGGCGAGAAGACGCGCCACATCGGCGCCCAGATCGCCGATCGCCGCGAGCGCGGCACCAAACAGAATGCCGAAGAAAAGCACCTGCAGGACCTTCTGCTCGGCCATCGCGGCAACGATGTTCACCGGCACCAGATCGATGAAGAACTGCATGAGATTGATCTTCAGCCCGGCATTGGCCGGCACCTTGCCGACGATCGACAGGTCGGCGCCGATGCCCGGATGGAACAGTGCGTTGACGCCGAGGCCCGCGACAATGCACACGCCCGTCGCCACGAAGAACCACAGGAAGGCGATGCCGACGATGCGGCCGAGCAGCGCGATTTCGCGGCCCATGTTGAAGATACCGAGCGCGATCGAGGCGAACACCAGCGGGATCACGATCATCCGCAACGCCTTGATGAAGACCTGCCCGATCGGGAGCAGGTCCTTGGCGAAATCAGGAAACAGGAGTCCGAGCGCGCAGCCGACGACCAGGCCTCCCAGCATCTGCGCGGGCAAGGTCCGCTGCCACCAGGAGCGGTGTGACGTGACGACCGGCACTGCTTCGTCTGAGATTGCCGCCACTGCCATCGCTCCCTCCATCGGGTCAGGTTTGCGTCGGACCGTTCAGGCTGTCTTGCGCGACGGCGCGCTCTCACGGCGCAGCCATTGCTGCGACAAGCGCACCACCTCGTCGATATCGTCGCGGTTGTTGTAGAGGTGGAATGAGAAGCGCAAGAGGTCGCGGCGAATGCTCAAACGCACGCCGCCGGCGACGAGGGCTTCGTAGAGCTGACCCATATCATGATCGCGCGCGGCGTCGTGGTCGTAACCAAGACTGGCGCCGACGGTGACGATGTGGCTCGACTGCGGACCCGGCCGTCCGCCATAGACCGGGAGGCCAGCCTCGAGCATGCGCTCCCCGAACTCGGCGGCGAGCCCGAACACATAATCCTGCACCGCGCGTGGACCGAGATCGAGAACGAGCTGCATCGCGGGGCCGACGGTCAGCGAACCGGCGAAATTGTAGTTGCCGACATCGAAGCGCCGCGCACCGGGAGCATAAGGCACGACCTCTGGATCACCGAGGCTCGCCTCGTGTCCTTTGTTGTCGATGCCGAAACGCGAAAGATAAACGGGCTTCATGCTGTCCGCGAGCTCGCGGCGCAGATAGAGGAAGCCGAGGCCGTAGAGCGACATCAGACCTTTCTGGGTCGACGCGGCGAGCGCATCGACTTGCCAGGCCTTCACGTCGGTGGCAACGACCCCGATCGACTGTGCGGCGTCGACAGCGAGCAGCACGCCGCGCCGGCGGCATTCGGCGCCGAGCTCGGCGATGGGAAAGCGGAAGCCCGGCGCAAACGAGATCGTCGAGATGGCGACAACGCGGGTGGAGGCGTCGATGGCCGCGAGGATGCGATCGAGCGCAATGACGCCTTGGCTCTGCGCCACATTCTTGATGGTGACGCCGAATTTTCGGCTCACGCCGTACCAGGGATAAATGTTCGCCGGGTGCTCGAGCTCCTCACAGAGGACGACGTTGTCGCCCGAGCGCCAGTCGAGCGAGGCGGCCAGCGCCGCGATGCCATCGGTGACGTTGCGGGTGAAGGCCACCTCGTCCGGTGCGCAACCGACGAGCGACGCGAATAGTCCGCGCGACTCCTCGACCTGCTTGAACAGAGCCTGCTTGTCGATGAGCCCCTCGGCCGCATCGCTCAAATGCTGCTGCATCGCCGCGCGCCCGCCGGGCGAGAGCAGACCACGCGCAGCAACGTCGAGATATGGCCCGCGCTCAGCGCCGGTGAACTGCTTGCGGAGTGCGGCAAAGCGCGCGTGCGGATCGGTCATGGCAATGCCCCCGTGGTGCCGAAGACATCAAGCATGGACCCATGTGTGTGGTCGAACAAGACATGAGGCGAGAGCAGCACGCATGATTTGACCGCAGAGCTTTGTGGAATTGCGCGCTGCAGTGCAGAATCCTGCTACCTATTTCGTTCGCCGATAAAGCCCGAGGAACGTCACTCCCGCACCGCCACAACCGCCATTGTCCTCGACCATCAGCCAAGGCCCGATGCGCTGCATGCGCACGCGGCATTCGCCCTCGTCGGTCTTATCGAATGGGATGTTGCCATCATCGACGAAGGCAATGGTGTCGCCGTTGGGTGTCACGTCCGCCGTGAAGTCTCCGTTGTGGAAGTCCCTGGCGGTCGGCACGGTCATGCCGCCTTCGATATGCAACTTGCCGCCGGCGCCCTTCTTGATCTCGATGGGACCGCCCGGGTGATACCAGCTGCCGATCCAGTCCGACGCCGCCGGGTGCGGATTGGGCGCGATTGCCTTCAACGCCGCGGTCGGCAGCCAGCCGGTGGCCCAGACCTGTTTCTTGGCGAGCGGCGACTGGAAGTTCACGCATGTGAAAGCGCCCTGCACGTGGCCGAGCAGCACGAGATCGCCCGTCACCACGTATGACTTCTTGCGGCAAGCATCGGTGTCCGCGGGACAGCTCTCCGCCTTGAAGTCGTCGTCATAGGGACTCTTGACGAAATTCGCGTGCGGCGCGGCGATCACCTTACCGACGGCGAGCGGCTGCTTGGGATCCCAATCGACGCCATTACAATTGTGCGGGTCGTAGGGGTCATAGGCTGCCGCCGACCCGCACAGTAGGACCGCGTTCAGCAAGATGGCGATGATTGGCGCGCGCATAATGCCCCCTCGGGTAGCGACGCCTGGTTAGTCGCACCGTCCGGACCTGCGGTTCAAGGCTTTCCCGCCGCCGCGGCATCGCTCACCACGCGCAGCATCACCAGCATCGTGCGGTTGAGCGGCGTCGGCATGCCGAGCCGCTCGCCGGCGGCGACGATGGCGCCGCTGATCGCCTCGACCTCGAGCGCACGACCGGCGAGCCGGTCGAAATACATCGAGGTGCCGGCCTCCGGCGGATAGGTGAGCAGCGCTGCCATGGCGCGTGCCGGCTCGTCCGCGGCGAGCTTGGCGCCGTCGGCCCGCGCCACCGCCACCGTCTCCTCGAGGATGGCGAGACAGAGTGCATGCACGTCGTCGCGGCGAAACACCGCCTGCCGCTGCAATGTCAGCGCCGTGATCGGATTGGCCACGGCATTAATGAGAAGCTTGCGCCAGGCCAGCGTACGGAAATCCTCGCTCAACAGCACGCGCAGCGGCGTGCCCTCGACAAGCTGCGCAAAGGCACGGCCATGCACGTCGTCAGGCACCGCGATGTCTTGCGCGCCAGTCGGCCGCATGCGTACGCGATCCGGCGCGAGCCGCTCGCCATTGTAATAGACCAGCGCCGGCACAACGGCCGCACCATTGACGTGAGGCGCCGTGCGCTCGACATGGCCCATGCCGTTCTGCAGCACGGCAACACGCGTCGATGCGTCGCACAGTTTGCCGAGCCACGGCGCGACCGATGCAGTCTGATAGGCCTTCGTGGCGAGGATGACCCAGTCGGCGCGTTTCGCTTCTTTCGGATCGGTGAGCGAGCGCAGGGGAAATTCATGGGCGCCGTCGGGCGCCTCGAGCGTGAGCCGATCGAGCGGGTTGCGCACGCAGGCGACGATGTCATGGCGCCCGCCGCGCAGCAGGCATCCGGCGGCGATGCCGCCGATACTGCCGAGACCGACGATGGCGATGCTGGCGCGGTGGTGGGCGACGCTGGAATCCATAGTCGGTCTCACCGGGCGCTCAGATGTCGATCAGTGCCGACAGCTTTCCGCGTACATCATCGAGCGTGTTTTGCGGAGCCTGTTCAATCAATTCAGCACACCGCTCCGGCCACGACAGGCTGCGAAGGTGATCAACAAGGATGACTCCTGAGACCGCTTGACCAGGAGGAATAGGTGTCTCGAAAGGATAACCCTTCTGGCGATTGGTGATCGGACAAGCAATGCACAGATTTGCGCGATGATTGTACGCACGCGGCGATAGAACGAGTGCCGGTCGCCGACCAGCCTGTTCATGGCCCTTTGTTGGCTCGAGATCGATCCAGATGAAATCGCCGGCGTCGGGGCAATAGCTTTGCGGATTACCAGACCTCATTTCCGCGTGACGGGCCCCAGTCGATCTCGGCGTGGCGGTTCTCTTCGGTGATACCATCGATCAATTTCTGCAAATCATAGCGGCGCCGTTTTTTCTCGACTTTGACGACGAGAGCACCATTTTCGACCGTCAAGTCTGCTCGTTTGCCCTCGGACGCACCGACCTCCTGGGCAAATGCTTTCGGGACCCGCAAGGCGAGGCTGTTGCCCCATTTCAGAAATTCGACCTTCATAATCCGATATCTCCGCCGTTGATACAAAGTAGAGACGGAGGATGCCGCGGTCAATCGTTCGGCGGATCGAGGGACTGCGCGCGAAGTCGACATTTCTACTTGCCTTGTTCTCTTTTTGTTCTAGCATAGGGGAGAGCCGAAAACAACTCCGAAAGCCCCTTGCGTGCGCACTTTAATTTCGCTGCTCTCTCAATCGCTTAACGACAACCGCCCGCGCCGCATGGTGGTCGAGGAGTTGCGTCGGCTGCTGCCGCGGCTGGAAACAATCGCCACCGAAACCCGCGCGCTGGCCTTCGGTCTCCCCGAGCTCGACCGCGCGCTGCCGCAGGGCGGGCTCGCCTTCGGCGCCTTGCACGAGATCGCCCCGCAGGACGCACGCGACCTCCCCTGCGCCTTCGGCTTTGCCGCCGCCATCCTCACCCGGCTGCCGCGCACCGCCCCCGTCTTCTTCGTCTTCGCATCGCGCAATCTGCGCTTTTCCGGCCGACCGCATGGCCACGGCCTCAATGCGCTCGGTCTCGACCCGGCGCGGGTGATCCTGATCGAGACCGACCACGACAAGCAGTCGCTGTGGGCGATGGAAGAGACCCTGCATGCGGGCGTGCCGGCCACCGTCGTCGGCATCATCGACAAGGAGCTCGACCTCAAGGTGAGCCAGCGCCTGCATCTCGCCGCCGCGGCGTCGGGGCGTCTGCTTCTGCTGCTGCGCCCCGCCGGCGCCATTGCCGCGAGCGCAGCAATGACGCGCTGGCGGCTGCGCGCTGCGCGCGCCGCGTGCGACCGCTTCGGGCTCATCACGCACGCATGCTGGCACGTCACGCTCGAGCGCTGCCGCAACGGACGACCGAACGACTGGTTGGTGGAGTTTGATCATGCCGCGCATCGTTTCAGTCTGGCTACCCAACTGGCCGATCACCCGCTTCCTCACCGCACAAACACGCAAGGCGCCCGAAGAGCCGGTTGATCCGGAAAAGCCTTTCGTGCTCGTCGTCGACGGTCCGGGCGGCGGCCGCATTGCCGCGCTCAATGACGAAGCCGAGAAAGCCGGCGCCGCGATCGGCGAGCCGCTGGCCGATGCGCGCGCCAAAGCCGGTTTCCTGCAGGTGCGCCCCGCCGAATCCGAAGCCGACACCGCAGCGCTGCACCGCCTCGCCCTATGGGCGACGCGCTACACACCGACCGTCGCGCCCTGGGGCGAGCAGGACGGTGCCGATGGTTTCTTCCTCGACATCACCGGTGCAGCACATCTGTTCGGCGGCGAGGAGAAGCTGCTCGGGGATCTGCACGACCGGCTATCAGCGTTCGGCCTGCCGTCACGCCTCGCCATTGCGGAAACGCCCGGCGCCGCCTGGGCGTTAACCCGCTTTCATCGCGAGCCGCACAAGATCATCGGCGCCGACACGGAGCTCTTCGCTTTGTCGGCGCTGCCCATCAAGGCGCTACGCCTGTCGCCGGAGACCGCAACCGCCTTGCAGCGCCTCGGGTTCAAGCGCGTCGGCGCACTTTGCGAGGCGCCACGCGCGCCGCTTGCCGCACGCTTCGAAACCGAGCTCCTGCGCCGTCTCGACCAGGCGCTCGGTCGCATGGCGGAGCCGCTCGCACCGATCGTGCCGCCGCCGGTCTATTACAGCCTGCGCTATCTGCTCGAACCCATCGGCGCGCAGGAGGCCGTGGTTTCCGTGGCCAAGCGGCTGATGCAGGACCTCGTGTATGCACTCACGCGCGACGGCGTCGGCGCGCGCGCGCTGCGGCTTTCGCTCTATCGCGTCAACGGCCTGGTCTCGCAGATCGAGATCGCATTGACGCGGCCGACGCGCGACGTCGCGCATGTCGGTAAGCTCATCGACCTCAAGCTCGAACGTCTGCCGGACATGCTCGAATCCGATTTCGGCTTCGAGACGCTGGGTCTTGCAGTGACGCTTGCCGAGCGCATGGAGCCGGCGCAGGCCGAGATCGCAGCCTTTGCCGGCGACGACGATCCGGAATGCACCGCTGCGCTGATCGACCGGCTGCGCCAGCGGCTTGGCCCGCGCAGCGTGCGGCGATTGGCGCCGGTCGAGAGCCACATCCCCGAGCGCGCCGAAGTCATGACAGCCGCGGCCTGCACGGCGCCCGCCTGGCCGCAGCCGGATGACACGCAGATGCGTCCGCTGTTGCTGCTGCCGCGCGCCGAACCGGCCGATGTCACGGCGCTGGTGCCCGAAGGGCCGCCGCAGCGCTTCCGCTGGCGCGGCGTCACTTATGCAGTCTCCGGCGCGCAGGGGCCGGAACGCATCGCCGGCGAATGGTGGCGCACGCAGACCGAGGTGCCGACGCGCGACTATTATGTCGTCGAGAGCGATGCCGGCCACCGCTTCTGGATCTATCGCGAAGGGCTTTACGACCGCGAGACTACGTCGCCGCGCTGGTTCGTGCACGGGCTGTTCGGATGACGCGCGTGACCCCCTACGCCGAGCTTGCCGTCACCACCAACTTCTCCTTCCTGCGCGGCGCCTCGCATCCACAGGAGATGGTGACACGTGCGGAGACATTGGGACTTGCCGCCATCGGCATTGCCGACCGCAACAGCTTTGCCGGCGTGGTGCGCGCCTATGACGAATGGCGCAAGCGCGAACGCAAGGAGCTCAAGCTCCTTGTCGGCACGCGGCTGATCACCACCGATGGCTTCGAGGTGCTGGCCTATCCGACCGACCGCGAAGCGTATGGCCGGCTGTGCCAGCTGCTCACCAAAGGCAACCGCGCGGCGGAGAAAGGCGAATGCCATATCGGTTTCGACGACATCCTCGCCGTGAGCCCAAAGCAGCAGCTCATCGTCATGCCGCCGGAGAAGCTCACATCGGCCTTCGCCGAACGTCTCGCCACACTCGCGCGCACCGCGCCGGATGCCACCTCGCTTGCCGGCGCGTATCGCTATCGCGGTGATGAGGCGCGCCGCCTCGGCCTCTTGCACGAGCTCAGCGTTCAAGCCGGCGCGCCGCTCATCGCCGTCAATGACGTGCACTATCACGCCCCCGAGCGCCGCGCGCTCGCCGATGTCGTCACCTGCATCCGCGAGAAATGCACCATCATGGAAGCCGGATTGCGGCTCGCGGCGAATGCCGAACGACATCTCAAGTCACCCGACGAGATGGCGCGGCTGTTCAAGGACTATCCCGAGGCGATCGCGCGCGGCGTTGCCATCGCCAACGCCTGTCACTTCTCCCTCGACCAGTTGAGCTACGAATATCCCGACGAGCCGGTGCCGCCGGGGAAGACGGCGCAGCAGCACCTCGAAGACCTCACCTGGGAAGGCGCGCGCATTCGTTATCCATCGGGCATTCCTGATGACGTTCGCACGCGTCTTGCCAACGAGTTCGCGCTGATCGCAAAACTCAAATACGCGCACTATTTCCTCACCGTGCATGACGTCGTGCGCGAAGCACGCCGACGCGGCATCCTCTGTCAGGGCCGCGGCTCGGCTGCGAACAGCGCAGTCTGCTACTGCCTCGGCGTCACCTCGATCGACCCGAACCAAAGCAATCTCCTGTTCGCCCGTTTCATCTCCGAGCGGCGCAACGAGCCACCCGATATCGACGTCGATTTCGAGCACGAGCGACGCGAGGAGGTGATCCAGTACATCTACGGACGCTACGGCCGGCACCGTGCCGCGATCTGCGCGACCGTGATCCATTATCGCTCGCGCCGCGCCATCCGCGAGGTCGGCAAGGCGTTGGGGTTGACCCCCGACGTCACCGCGGCGCTGGCCAAGACCGTGTGGGGCTATGGCGATGAGATGCCCGACGCACATATCCGCCAGGCCGGGCTTGATCCGCATAATCCGACGATCCGCCAGGCTGTCGATCTCGCCAATGAGATCACCGGCTTTCCGCGTCACCTCTCCCAGCATGTCGGCGGCTTCGTGCTGACCCGCGGCCGCCTCGATGAGACGGTGCCGATCTCCAATGCCGCCATGGAAGACCGCACCGTCATCGAATGGGACAAGGACGACATCGACACACTCAGCCTGATGAAAGTCGATGTGCTCGCGCTCGGCATGCTCTCCTGCATCCGCCGCGGCTTCGATCTGCTGCGTGAGCACTACAAGAAAGACTATGAGCTGGCGACGCTGCGGGCCGAGGATCCCGCGGTCTACGAGATGCTCTCACGTGCGGATTCCGTCGGCGTGTTCCAGGTGGAAAGTCGCGCGCAGATGTCGATGCTGCCGCGGCTGAAGCCGCATACGTTCTACGATCTGGTGATCGAAGTCGCGATTGTGCGCCCTGGCCCGATCCAGGGCGACATGGTGCATCCCTATCTGCGCCGACGTGACCGCCTGCGTGAATTCGGCGAAGAGCCACACTACCCCTCACCGTCTCCTGCGCATGGCAAGGCCGACGAGCTCAAGGAAGTGCTCAAGCGCACCCTCGGTGTGCCGCTATTCCAGGAGCAGGCAATGCAGATCGCCATCGAGGCCGCGAAGTTCACGCCCGATGAGGCCGACGGGCTGCGCCGCGCCATGGCCACCTTCCGCCACAACGGCAATGTGCACGTGTTCCGCGACAAGTTCATTACCGGCATGACCAGGCGCGGCTATGACCGCACCTTCGCCGAGAACTGCTTTGGGCAGATCGAGGGCTTCGGCGAATACGGCTTTCCCGAAAGCCATGCAGCAAGCTTTGCGCTTCTCGTCTACGCCTCGGCCTGGATCAAGTGCCACTATCCGGAGGTGTTCTGCGCCGCGATCCTCAACAGCCAGCCGATGGGCTTCTATCAGCCGGCGCAGCTGGTGCGCGATGCAAGACAGCATGGCGTCGAGGTGCGGCCGGTCGACGTCAATTTCAGCGACTGGGATTGCACGCTCGAACAGGCATCTGATGGCGGAAAATATCCCACCGCGGTGCGGCTCGGCTTCCGCGAAGTCTCGGGGCTTCGCGAGGAAGAGCTCAAGCTGCTCGTCGCCGCGCGCGGCAACGGCTATGCCAGCATCGAGCGCATGGCGGCGATCGCCGGCGTCTCCCGCTTCACCATCGAGCGGCTCGCCGAGGCCGACGCGTTCCGCTCAATGGGCCTCGACCGCCGCGCGGCGTTGTGGACAGCGCGCCGGCTCGACGCCATCGGCGTGAGGCGGACGCGGCCGGTACAGAAGAAGACCGAGACGGACAAAGTGACCGTACCGGATCAGGGACTGCTCCCCCTGCTCACGCCACATCTCGACGACGCGCTGTTCCCCGAGCCCGCGGTGACGCTGCCGCAAATGCCGCTCTCCGAGCACGTCGCGGAAGACTATATGGCGACCGGCTTCTCCCTGAAGGCGCATCCGGTGAGCTTCTTCCGCGACAAGCTCGCGCGCATGGGCATCGTCACCAACATCGCGTTGAGCGGTGAAAGCCTGAAGAACGACCAGCGCGTCACCGTCGCCGGCCTGGTGCTCATCCGCCAGATGCCGGGCACTGCCAATGGCGTCGTCTTCATGACGCTCGAGGACGAGACCGGCATCGCCAACGTCATCGTCTGGCCCAAGGTCTTCACGCGCAACCGCCGCACCGTGATGACCTCGCGCTTCATCGCCGTGCGCGGCAAGCTGCAGCGCGTCGGCCTCGTCATCCATGTGGTGGCGGAGCAGTTCATCGATCTGACCGCCGAGCTCGCGCGGCTGCGCGACGACGAGCCGCTCGACGTCGACGCCCGACCGATCGCTACGTCATCATCCGCCACGGTGCTGCAGAAGAGCCGGGATTTTCATTGAAGCTCCAATCCGTCGCCGCTCAGGTTCTTTCCCTCTCCCGCTTGCGGGAGAGGGTGGCGAGCGCGGAGCGCGAGCCGGGAGAGGGTCACATCAGCGGAGTACGGTACAATGAGCCTCCAGCACGCCAAACAATTGCGAAGCAAAATGACGGACGCGGAGTGGCGGCTTTGGTACCGGCTACGCGCTCACCGCTTCGCCGGATACAAATTCAAGCGACAGGTTCCGATCGGCCCATATGTCGTCGATTTTGCCTGCCTGCGGCACCAGATCGTCATTGAGGTTGATGGCGGGCAGCATTCCGAGTCCGCTTCCGATCGCCAACGCGATGCTTGGCTGCAGGCGAAAGGACTCCGCGTTCTACGATTTTGGAATGACGATATATTCAAACGAACGGAAGACGTTCTCGAAGCAATTCACGATGCGCTCGCACGAAGACTAAGACCCCTCTCCCGCCTCGCGTTCGCTCGGCACCCTCTCCCCGCTTCGCGGGGCGAGGGAATAGCGCGGCATCGCTTTGCCCAAAGATCGATGGCTAAAAAACTCGCCGAACCAACGTTGCTCTTGCACCAAAATCGGCTGCCGCTTCTCCTCATTAACCACTCATTAACCATGCCGGTCCCACGGTCGGAGCGACCCGCAATGATGCGGATTCGAGCGCCGAGCCCGTGAAAACCAACCTCGCCCTTCTTGTCTCCGATCCGCCGGCGCCCGAGCCGCTGCCGATCGATCTCGATACCGAATTGTTCGCCGCCAATGACGATCTCGGCAGTGACGACATCAACCCCGAGGTCAAGCGCCTGCGCGGCATCCTCATGGCGCTGAAAACCTTCATCAAGCAACGCGAGAAGCAGTCCTGCACCATGGCGACGCGGCTGCGCGTCTCCGAGGAGCAGAACCAGGACCTCACGCGCAAGCTGCAAGCCGCCCGCGCCGCCGGAGAGGAGCTCTCCCGCCGCGTTATCGATGGCCGCACGGCCCTCAATCAGACCGAAGCCGCCCTCAACGACGTGCGGGTCGAGGTGAAAAATCTGCAAAGCGCGCTCGATTCCACGAAGCGCGAGGTAGCGACCCTCGCCAGCCAGCTCGAGGCCACGCAGAAGCGCCACGAGAAGGAGCTGCGCTCCGCCAATGGCCGCGCCGCCGAGGAGCTGCATACGAGCCGGCGCGAGACCGCCTACGCTCTGGAGAAAGTCGACGCGCTCGCCAAGGAACTCGAAGTGCTCCAGGCCATCCGCAAGGTCGAGCGCGACGAGGCCGACGCCGAGCGCAACGCCTATGCGCGGCAGCTCAACAACGAGCGTCTCACGCACCTCGCGACCGAGCGGTCGGCCAATCTACTGCGTGAGGAGGTCTCGACGCTGCTTCCCACGCTAAAGGCCGCCGCCGGCTGCCGCTGACGCTTTTGAAAATCTTCACTGCCTTCGAAGGCGCTCACCGGCAACAGTGGGCGCCTTTGTCGTTTTGCCGCACCTAACCTTCGCCTTCTTGGCTCGCTAAGATGCGTCCTGAAGAATCGAGGACAGTCATGCGACGACGCGAATTCATCAAGGCGTTCGGCGGAGCGGCGGCAATCGCCTGGCCGCTTCTGGCACGCGCGCAGACGCCCGCCGCTCCGGGGAAGCCGCTCACCAAGCCCCAGCAAGAGGCGCTCGACGCCTACAACAAGGCTCTCGACGAATTCAAGGCGATCCTGAAGGAGCGGCGCGCTCAGATCGATGCGAAGCAGCCCTTACCGGACAACCCCGGACAGGCGCTTTACCTCGCACGCATCAAGGTGCTCGGCACCTACAAAGACCTCACCGACGTCACGCCGTCGACGATTGGCCGGCCAAACAAATACAAGGTGCCGCCCGCTTATTTCGACGCCGACACCGAGTCGCTGGTCGATGAATACAAGGCGCTGTTTGAGATCATGGATGCGCCGCCGGCCAATGCGCAGAATTCGCCGACGCCATTCAAAGATGTGGTCGACATCGCGACCGCCATCGCGCGCGCCAAGGGTCTCGATCAAGCCAACGCCGAGATCGCCGGCCGCATCGCACTGGGCGTCTTCTTTGCCGAAACCGACGGTCACCAGAATGTCGGCAATGCGCGCTCAAACAAGTATTTGGGCAGCATGCAGACGGGCGTGTCGGAGGCCAAGACCGGGCAGAAGAAATGGGCGGCGATCAAGGAGAAGATCCGCAGCTTTGATCCGGCGCTCATCGCGCGCGACGACAATGAGGTGAAACGGCTCGGCACGCTCGATCCGCGGTTCAACCACTGGATCGCGGTGCGTGACGGCCTGATCAACGCCCATGCCGACCTGTTTCCGCAAATCCCAGCGATCGTGAAGACCCTGCCCGACCCGGTCGATCAGATGAAGCTCTTCGAGATGATCCAGATCATCCCCTCGCCGACCAAGGCGGCGCTCAATTCGGGCGACCTGCTGCACTACAAGATCTCCGAGCCGCGGATCATGGGCTACCTGCGCAACAACAGCGTCTTCGCCTTCGGGCACACCGACCGTGCGCGGAGATCGGCGAACTTCCGCGACATCCTCAACGGCATGTTCCTGTTCGACGAGAAATTCGGGCGGGCGCTGGCGGCGTACAAAGAGGTGCGCGCCGGCAAACGCATCTAGCCCGAGGCGAGCATGGATGTCCTCAAAGGCAAGGTCGCGCTGGTCACCGGTGGCTCGCGCGGCATCGGCAAGGCGATTGCGATGGCGCTCGCGGACGCCGGCGCTGCAGTCGCGGTCAATTTCCACAGCAAGCAGGCTGAAGCCGACGCCGTCACGGATGCAATCCGTAAGGCCGGCGGCAAGGCGATCGCCATTGGCGCCGATGTGTCCAAGGCGAACGCAGTCGCCGGCATGGTGGCGCGGATCGAGCGCGAGCTCGGGCCAGTCGGCATCCTCGTCAACAATGCCGGCATCGGCCCGATCCGCACGCTCGATGAGCTCACCGAGCAGGACTTCGATGCCACCATCGCGGTCAATCTGAAGTCGGCGTTTCTCTGCATTCAGGCCGTGCTTGCAGGTATGCGCGCACAACATTGGGGACGCATCGTCAATATCTCCTCCGGCGCGGCGCGTGGGGCCGGCAGCATCGGGCCGCATTACAACGCCTCCAAGGCCGGGCTCGAAGGGCTCACCCGCGGCTATGCGGCACGCCTCGTCAAGGACGGCATCACTGTCAATGCCGTCGCCCCCTCGCTGATCGAGACCGACATGCTGCGCTCCGGCCTCGCCTCCTCACCCGCGCGCATCCCGCTCGGCCGGTTCGGCACGGCAGAGGAATGCGCACAAGTGGTGATGATGCTGATCGGCAACGCCTACATGACCGGCCAGACTGTGGGCTTGAGCGGCGGGCTTTCATTCATTTGAATGGCAGCCGACAAGCCGGAGCGATTATGACCATGCCGAACGAGCTGCGGGGCTGCGACGTCGTCGCGCGATCGCTTGAGCGCTTGGGCTGCCGACACGTCTTTGCGCTGTCCGGCAATCACATCATGTCGCTGTTCGACGCGGCGCTCGAGACCGCGCTCGATCTCGTGCATGTGCGCCATGAGGCGGCCGCGGTGCACATGGCCGACGCCTGGGGCCGCCTCACCGGCGAACCCGGCGTCGCTTTGGTGACCGGCGGACCAGGGCACGCCAATGCGGTCGGCGCGCTGTTCACCGCGCTTGGCGCCGAGTCGCCAATGGTGCTGCTCTCCGGTCATGCGGCGACCTGGGAGCTCGGCCGCGGCGGCTTCCAGGAGCTACGCCAGGCCGACATGGCGGCGCCGGTGACCAAGGCGTCATGGACAGCGACGAGCGCGGCGGCACTCGGGCGCGACATCGGCGAAGCCTTCCGCATCGCCAAGTCCGGCCGGCCGGGTCCCGTGCATGTGAGCCTGCCGTCCGATCTGCTGCAGGAGCGCGTCACAGAAGGCACGGACCTGTGGCCGCACGTTGACGGCAGCTCCGGGGCGACGCTGGACCGCGACGCTGTGCAGACGATCCTCGCCGCGCTCGCCTTGGCACAGCGCCCGATCATCCTTGCGAGCCCTGCGCTCTCCAGCGTCGGCGGCCGCGCGCTGCTGGGGACGATCGAGACCGCGATCGGCGCGCCCTGCGTGATCCTCGAAAGCGCGCGCGGGCTCGCCGACGCCACGCTCGGCGGCGTGCCGGACCTCTTGCACCGCTGCGATCTTGTCATCCTGCTCGGCAAGGCGCTCGACTTTACGCTGAAGTGGTTGTCGCCACCCGACTTCGATGCCAGTGTGAAATTCATCGCGATCGATCCGGATGCAGCACTGATTTCGCGAGCCATGCGCGAACGCGGCGCGCAACTCAGCTTTGCCGCTGTCGGCGATGGCCGTGGCGCGGCGGAAGCCTTGATCAAGGGCGCCACGCCGCACAAGCGCGGCGCCTGGCTCGCTGAAGCACATGCGGCGCTGCACGATCGACCGTCCGCCTGGGCGACGCTCACCGGCACCATTCCGCGCCGCCTGCATCCAGCCGAAGTGTTTCGGGCCGTGCGTCCGTTCCTCGACCGCGATCCGGAGACGGTGCTGATCTGCGACGGCGGCGAGTTCGCGCAATGGGCACAGGCCATGCTCCCGGTACGCCGGCGCCTGATCAACGGCGTTGCCGGCGCGATCGGCTGCTCGCTGCCCTTCGCGCTGGCGGCGCGGTGCGTCGAGCGCAAGGCGCCGGTGTTTGCCGTGCTCGGCGACGGCACAGTCGGCTTCCACATCGCCGAGTTCGAGACCGCGGTGCGACGCGATCTGCCCTTCGTCGCCATCGTCGGCAACGACGCGCGCTGGAACGCCGAGAGCCAGATCCAGCGCCGCGACTACGGAGCGCAGCGCATGCATGGCTGCGACCTTCTTCCCGCGCGTTACGACCGCCTGGTCGAGGCGCTGGGCGGCCATGGCGAGCATGTCGAGGCGGCGTCCGAGCTTCCCGCCGCCATCGAGCGCGCGCTCAAGAGCGGCAGGCCGGCGCTGATCAATGTGATGATCGAGAGCGTCGCCTCGCCGGCGATCCGCACCATCGGCCAGGGCGGCTGACGCGTCTCCTCCGGCGCTCTAGCCCTCGAGAACCGAGACAGCCGCGCAACTTTCGCATGAAACATAGACGACCGGCCCGCGCCGCGTGCGCGCCGCCATCATCAACTTGACCCGGTCGGCGCACATTTTGCAGCGCGTTTGCTTGATGGACGCAAGCAGCCGGTCAAGCCGGGCATTCAGCTCCGCCGTGTCGTCCCCCGACTTCATGCAGAGCAAACACGGCGCCTGCCAATTTATTGCACCGGCGTGGTGTTAATGCCGCGTTTGCCCAGATGCACCAGCAGCCAGGCACCGAGCGGCGCGCCGATGATCGCGCCGACCGGCATGAAGATGAAGAACACCATCATCCCTGCGCCGCCTTCGAACTTGCTCACCTCAAAGACTTCGACACAAATCGAGCCCACGCCGACGGCGATGGCGCCGCCGCCGATCAGTCCCAGAATGAGGCCAAGCACGCCGAGAAAAAACAGCTTCATCGTAATCCCCCGTTGGTCAGATCGATTGTCGTGATTGGTCGCGGCTTGGCGGCATCCGGTTCAAACGCAAAAGGCGCCCGCGCAGGACGCGGGCGCCTTCGCATCGCTTGATGCGCGATCGCTTATTTCTTGATCGACAGCAGCTCGACGTCGAACATCAGCGTGGCGTTGGGCGGAATGACGCCGCCGGCGCCGCGCGCGCCATAGCCAAGCTCCGGCGGGATGATCAGCGTGCGCTTGCCGCCGACCTTCATGCTGGCGACACCCTGATCCCAGCCGGCGATGACCTGGTGCATGCCGAGGGGAAATTCGAACGGCTCGTTGCGATCGACCGATGAATCGAATTTCTTGCCCTTGGCGCCATTAACATAGAGCCAGCCGGTATAATGCACGACGACTGTCTGCCCGGTCTTCGGCGAAGCTCCGGTACCGACTTTGCTGTCGATGATCTTCAGTCCCGACGCAGTGGTCATGGCAGTTTGCGCGCTCGCGGTTGAGAGGACGGATGACGAGATCGTGGCGGCGATGCCGGCCACGGGAGTGATGCCTGCGGCGAAGAGGACGTCACGCCGGGATGGTCGCATTGTGTCTGGCTCCTTCTGCGTTGCTGCGCAGATATAGCCGTCCACGCGATTGAGGCAAGGCGATCAGAGCTTGGTCGATGCGCGCGAGAGCAGCTTCCACTCCGACCCCTGCTTCTGCCAGTTCATCAGGATATGGAGATTGGTGCTGCTCTTCTTGCCATCGGGGGATTCGCTGTCGCCGATCCAGTGGAAGCGCACGATCGCGGCCGGGCCGACCACGCGGATCTGCGGGTCCTTGTATTCCAGCGAGGTGAATTTCGATTTCCGGTTGACGGTGGCATTGGCGATGAACGTCGCCTTGTCTTCGATGCGGGCGTCGGAGTGGCTGTAGCTGAGCTCAGCTGCACACAGCGCATCGAGCGCCTTGGCGTCGGCCGCGATCTGCGCCTTGCGGAATGCCTCGACGTTCTTCGCCACCGCCGCTTCGTCCGCCGACGCAGCAAGAGCCGGGACGGTCCCAAGCAACCCGATAGCCAGCGCCGGTAACAGCACGCGGCGGCGATCGATATTCATTGGTATCCTCCCAATTCGTTCTTGCAATCGATGCGCTATAGTGCGCCAAGGCGAGAAAATAAGCCATCAGGGCTAACGGAGGAAATAGCATGCCGGTGATCGCAGGCTTCGACAAACTCGCGTCCGTGCCGGAGGAGCAGATCAACGACAAGATCAAGCGCCGCGTCATGTCGGGCAAGCAGGGCACCATGGTTCATTGGACCATCAAAGCCGGCGCGCATGCCGCGGCGCACAAGCATCCGCACGAGCAGTTCGTCTGGATGGTGAAAGGCACCATGGAGTTTCGCATCGGCAACGAGAAGCGCACCATGAAGCCCGGCGACGTCGCCGTCATCCCCGGCGGCATCGAGCACGAAGGGTTTTTCCCGGAGGACTCCGAGGCGATCGACTTCTTCGCGCCGGTGCGCGAGGACTTCCTCACCGGCGCTCCGCCGTCCTACATGGTGCAGCGCTGAGCCGCGGCGGGCCCGCAGATGCCGTTTGCACAGACACCGATCCTGCGCATCGCCTATGAAATGGGCGGCCCGTCCACCGGATATCCGGTGCTCCTCCTCCACGGCTGGCCCGATGACGTCCGCACTTATGATCGCGTCGCGCCGGCACTGCAGGCGGCGGGCTTCCGCACCATCGCGCCATATCTGCGCGGCTTCGGCGAAACGGCATTCCTGTCGCCAGACATCGTACGCTCCGGCGAGATGGTGGCGATGGCGCAAGACGCCATCGATCTCGCCGATGCGCTGAACCTCGACAAGTTCGCGGTGGTCGGCCACGACTGGGGCGCGCGCATTGCTTATGCCCTCGCCATCGCCGTTCCACAGCGTGTCTCGCGGATCGTGACAATGGCCGTCGGTTGGCAGCCGGGTCCCTTGCCGACCCCGTCACTTCGACAGGCGCAAGCCTACTGGTATCAGTGGTTCATGGCGACGGACCGTGGTCGCCAAACGGTGCGCAGCAACGGCAAAGCGTTCGCCCGCATTCAGTGGGAGAACTGGAGCCCGCCCGATTGGTTCGACGACGCGTCATTCAACGTGACGGCGAGGTCATTCGAGAACCCGGATTGGCCGGCGATCACGTGGCATTCTTATAGTGTGCGTTGGGGCCAGGCGGACAAGGATCCGCGCTATGCCGAGCTCGACCGCCGCGTCATGGCCGCGCAATCGATCTCCGTTCCGACGCTGATGATCCAAGGCGGAGCTGATGCCGTCACGCTCCCGGAATCAACTGAGGGTAAAGAGAAATACTTCTCGGGCGGTTATGCGCGGCACGTCATTGCGAATGTCGGCCATTTTCCGACCCGCGAGGCACCGGATGCGGTGAACGCGCTCGTCACGGAATTCCTGCGAATGTCGTGAAGGCCGGCCGATGCCGTGCTCAACGTCAGGGGTCAGCTTGACTTGCGTGGCGCCGCCTTGCGCGTCAACCGCTCGTCGGGCGGCGCGATCTCGGTGGCGAGATCGGCGATCAGCGTTTTGTTGGAAAGCGGCGCCAGCGTCATCTCGCCTTCGCGCAGTCGCGTGGTGCAGGCGTAATCGACCTCGCCATCGATCACCATCATGCACTCCTTGCACGCATTGGCGTTGATGCAGGAGAAGCGGAACGACAGCGACGGATCGACGTGGCTGCGGATCCAGCGCAGGCCGTCGAGCAACGTCTGCCCTGGCACAAACGGCACCTCGAAGCGCGCGTCAGCCTCACCGCGACGGATCAGGAGCGTCGCTTTCACGCCGGCACCCGCACCCTCTCGCGCGACGCATGGGCGACCGGCATTCTGTCGAGACAAAGCGCGCCGTCCTTGAGTGTCACGACCTGATTGCACAGCCAGGCGTCATCCGCACCGGGAAAATCCTCGCGCTGATGAGCGCCGCGGCTTTCGCTACGCGCGATGGCCCCGAGGATGACGCTCTTGGCCACCAGCAGCATGTTGCGCAGGTCGAGCCAGTCGAGCAGCACGCGGTCGAAGGGCGCGCCGTCGGCCATCGGGACGTCGCTGATGTCCGCCGTCATGCGTTCTACCGCTGCGAGCGCATCATCCAATCTGGCGGCAGTACGGAACGGGCCGACCCATTTAGTCATCAAGACCTGCAGCGCGACGATCAGCTCGGCCGGATTGCTGTATGTCTTGGTACGCTGTGCGAGCATATCGAGCGCCGGCGCGACCGCGCCCGGCGTCCATTGGGCTGGCGACGTGCGCACGAGCTTTGCCGCGCTCTCCCCCGCGCGCGCGCCGAAGGCGAGCGCCTCGGTGATGCCATTGCCGGAGAGCCGATTGGCGCCATTGGCGCCGCCGACCGCTTCGCCGGCCGCGAAGAGATTGGGCACGGCGGTGGCGAAGGACGTGTCCACGCGCACGCCGCCCATATGATAATGCGCGATCGGCGACACCTCGATCGGCTGCTGCGTCAGGTCGATACCGTTCTTCGCCAGCGTGTCGATGATCGGCCCGAAGGCACGACGCAGCTCGGCTTCGGGAATGTGACGAAAGCTCAAAAAGGCGCCGCCGGCGGGCGAGCCGCGGCCGGCCTCGACCTCCTGCGTGATCGCATAGGTCGCAAGATCGCGCGTCAATATATATTGACCGTCATGACGCCTGTTGGCGTCGGCATAGCGTTCTTCGAACGGCTCCATGGCGCCATTGAGCAGGATGCCGCCGAGCTTGTAGCGGAACGGATCCCACATGATCGGGTCGAGGCCGACAAGCCGCGGCGCCAGATGCCCGATGGGGAAGAACTGCAAGAACTCCATGTCGATGAGCTGCGCGCCCGCGCGCAACGCCAGCGCATAGCCGTCGCCGCCCATGTTGGCGGAGGCGCTGTTGCGCGCATAGAGCCGCGTCAGCCCGCCGGTCGCGATGATGACGGCTTTTGCCGCGATGGTGACAGGATCCCCGCTCTGCATGTCGAGCGCGGTGGCGCCGCAGGCGACGCCGTCGGCATTGCGTGCAATGTCGACGATCATCAGATCGCCGATCCGCCGGATTTCGGGGACACCGATGACGCGGCCACGCAGCGTCTTCGAGACAGCGGGACCGGTGCGCAGGAAGTCGACATAACAGCAGCGCGGCCGGTCGTGACCGGGCGCATGCGCCTGCGCGATGTGTCCGTTCTCGCGCGCCCAGCCGACTTTCCAGCCGTCCATCTCGAGGATGCGCCTGACGCCGTCCTCGCAGAGGATGGCGGAGAGCCGCTCGTCGCACAGCCCATGGCCGGCCGCGAGCGTATCGGCGAGATGGTGCTCGGGGTGATCCGGCGTCTGCGCACCCAGCGCGACGGCAACGGTCATCATTGCCATCACGGTGGCGCCGCCGCGTCCAATGAGGCTGCGGTCCGCAAGGATGACGCGGCAGCCGCCCTCGGCGGCCTCGAGCGCCGCGTACATGCCGGCGCCGCCGGCCCCGATCACCAGGACGTCGGTTTCGAGGTGCATTGCAGCAGTCATCCCGCATTCCACCGCGATGTGGCGCCGGATTCAAGCGCGCCGTCATGTTCCCGACTGTGCTCAGAAGCCGGCGCCAATTGCCGCATGCGCCCGCGTTCTTCAATGCTATAGTCGAACGCGCACGATCCGAATCAGGCACGGGGAAAAAGCGCGGCGACGCACGGCCGCAGCTTGCACGGGAACGATGGCGAACCTCTCGCGACGAAGCTTCACCAAGGGGCTCATGGCGTCTGCTCTGCTGCCCGGCACCGCGGCCCTCGCGGAGCCCGACAACGCGGCCGGCATTGCCATCATCGACACGCCGAACAACGCGGCCAAATATGCCGCGAAGCTCGCGGCGAAGAACATCAAAGTGGTGGTGCGCTATTACGCGCGCAAGCCGCAGGCCGGCATGGCCGAAAAAGTCATGGCGTCGAACAACAACGTCATCGACGGCGTGCGCGAGCCGACAATCCTTGCCCGCAACGGCATCTCGGTCCTCTCGCTCTATCAATACCGCAACAATCTGCCGGAGAAATTCTTCAAGGGACTGGAGGACACCGGCTCGGCAAAGGCCGAGATCGAAGCCGACGCCAAGGCGGCGCTCGAGCAGGCGAAGCTCGTCGGCCAGCCCGAAGGCTCCGCGATCTATTTCGGCGTCGACTTCGATGTCGGTAAAGCCGGGGCGCAGGCGGCGCGCAACGCGCAGGCTGTGCTCGATTATTTCCGCGGCCTTGGCCGCATCGTCGGCAACCACTATGCGCTCGGCGTCTACGGCAACGGCTACGTCAATCGGCGGCTGCGCGAAGAGAAGCTCGTGGCCTACAACTGGCTTTCCGTGTCACGCTCGCACGAGGAAAACCCGGACTTCTTCAACAGCGGCCACTGGCATCTTTACCAGAACCAGGTCGACCATCGCTGGTTCGGGGCCGCCGGCAAATGCGCCACTGGGCTCGACGTCGACACGAGCGTGCAGAACCCGAAGGTATCCGGCATCGGCGCCTGGGGCGCGGGTGACATCGAGCAAAGCCGCAACCAGGCGATCTTCGACCAGCGCCGCTTCGCGATGCGCACCTGCTCGGTCGTGCAGGAGACGGCGACCGCTGGCGGCGCGGAGGTCGTGCGGCAGAACTGCCGGACCGACCGCGTTCCGCGCAACGCCAATGTGCGTGTGCTGGCGCAATCCGGCGCCTGGGCGAGCGTCGACATCGACGAAGACGGCAATCCCGATGGCCGCCTGAAGACAGCCGACCTGACGGCAAGCTTCGCGAAAATGCCGCCCTGGGACCCGACGGCATAAGCCGGGCAGCTATCCGCCAGCGCAAGTTGTCTTTTCCCCGGCGATGGCGAAACTCGCCTCCTCGCGGAGGACGCCCCCATGCCCGTCATCGATTCCCAGATCCACGCCTACGAGGCGAATACGCCGAAGCGACCCTGGCGCAACACGCCGAACTGGCCCGCCAGCGCCACTGGCGACGAAACGGTCGCGGCGATGGACAAGCTCGGCATCGACGGCGCCATCTTCATCTCCGCATTTTCGCTCTACGGCTATGACGCGAGCTACGCGGTGGAGGTGCAGCGCGCGCACCCCAGCCGCTTCGCCATCGTCAAGCCGGTCAACCCCGACGATCCCGCGGTCGAGGAAGTCGTCGCTGAATGGAAGCGGCAGCCCGGCGCGGTCGGCATCCGCATCTTCCTGCGCCAGGACGAGATGCGCCCGGTCGAGGATTTCTCGCGCATCGCGCGCGCTGCGGTGCGCCACGACTTTCCCGTCAACATCCTGTGCTGGGGCAATATGGACGCCGGCACGGCGCTGATCGACCACTATCCCGACACGCGCTTCATCCTCGATCACCTCGGCATTCTGCAACCGCGTGTGCCGCCGGCGCCGCCGAACGCCTGGGCCGATCTGCCGAAAGTGCTCGCGCTCGCCAAACGTCGGAACGTGGTGATCAAGGTGAGCGGCGCCTGCACGCTCTCGCACAAGCCTTATCCCTACCCCGACATCTGGGATCCGCTCGCGCGCGTGTTCGACGCCTGGGGCTTCGAGCGCTGCCTGTGGGGGACCGATTGGACGCGCGCCTTCGCCGTGGTCAATTACGAGCAGGCGGTCGAGCCGTTCCGCATGACCGACCGCCTGAGCGACAGCGAACGTGCGATGCTGATGGGCGGCGCCTGCGCCAAGGCGTATCGCTGGACGCCGACAAAATGACCCAGCCGTAACAGGCTTCCCGGTTTGCGCTATTCTCGTTCGCCTTCGACGGTTTCCAACCTGCGGGGAGAACGCCATGCGCAGCCAACGCTTCGATTTTCCCAATGCCAAGGGCGAGAAGCTCGCGGCGGTGCTCGATCTGCCGCTCGGCAGGCCGCTGGCGTTCACGCTGTTCGCGCACTGCTTCACCTGCGGCAAGGACTTTCGCGCTGCCAAGCGCATCGCCGAACAACTGACGATGCATGGCCTTGGCGTGCTGCGTTTCGACTTCACCGGGCTCGGCGCCAGCGAAGGAGAATTCGCCAACACGCATTTTTCCTCGAATGTCGATGACCTCGTCGCCGCCGCCGATCATCTGCGCGATATGTATGGCGCACCGGCGATCCTGATCGGCCACAGCCTCGGCGGAGCGGCCGTGATCGCCGCCGCGCACCGCATCCCCGATGCGCGCGCCGTCGTCACCATCGCCGCCCCGTTCGATCCGGCGCATGTGACCGGCCTGTTCAAGGAGCATGTCCCGACCATCCATGCCGACGGCGAGGTCGAGGTCGCTTTGGCGGGCCGGCCGTTTCGCATCCGGCGCGAATTCCTCGCCGACGTGGCGCAGGCCAAGCTCGGCGACCATCTCGCCAGCTTGCGCAAAGCGCTGCTGGTGTTTCACGCACCGACGGATGACGTCGTGGGCATCGAGAATGCGTCGCAGATCTTCACAGCCGCCAAGCATCCGAAAAGCTTTGTCACGTTGGCCGACGCCGACCATCTGCTGAGCAAGGCAAACGATGCCGTCTATGTCGCCAATGTGATCGCCGCCTGGGTTGAGCGCTTTCTCGACAAGCCGCAGATCATGAGCGAGGCCGAGGTCGAAGCCGGGCTGGTGCTGGTGCGCGAGACGCATGGCGGCAAGTTCCAGCAGGAGATCCTGAGCGGCCCACATCACTTGCTGGCGGACGAGCCGGTCAAGCTCGGAGGGCTCGATTCCGGTCCGGGGCCCTACGATTTCCTGCTCGCCAGCCTCGGCGCCTGCACCTCAATGACGATCCGGCTTTATGCGGATTTCAAGAAGATCCCACTCACCAACGTGTCGGTACGGCTCAACCACGAAAAGAAGATCCACGCCAAGGATTGCGAGGACTGCGACACCAAGGTGACCAAGGTCGATCACATCGAGCGCACGGTCACGCTGGAAGGACCGCTCGATGCCGAGCAACGCAAGCGACTCATGGAGATCGCCGACAAGTGCCCGGTGCATCAGACGCTGACGTCGGAGATCCACATCACGACGTCGGAGCGGGCTGCCTGACGCCTGACGCCTACGGCGTTGCCAGAAACACGCCGCAGGCTTTCTTCCCGGCGGGAATGACGATCGCCTTCGGCAGCTCGGCGCCGGCGCCGCAGCGCCCGAGCGACTGCGCCTTGGCGAAATCGATCGACACATTGCGGCCGACCGTGACCTTCACGCTGTCGGGTGCGCTGGGATTGAACGGCGCCTTGTTGGCGATGATCGTCGCGCCGCCCTCCTCCGACCAGGTCGAGTCCGCATCGCCGCGCGAGGAATCGATCGAGCACTCGTAGCCCGGCTGCCCGCGCTGGCCGCTGCACCACTCGACGTCAACCTCGAGCCGCTTCACCGCACCGTCCACGAGCGTGACCGTTGCCTCGCCGCTCGCACAACGGGCTTTCACCGCGAACTTGCACGCGCGGACGTCATCGGCGGCGTGGGCGGTCCCGATGAGCAGGGCGAAGAGCGCAGCAGCGGCGCAATGGCTACGAACCATGTCGGCTCCCCCGAATTGCGGCTCGCAGGATAAGCCAGGCCGGGAGTAGGCGGCAACGTGCGGCGTCGGCGTGTGACTTTCCGCTGTACACCGTCCCTGCTAGCCTCTTGGAGGCGCGAACAGGCGCCGAGGGGGAGACCATGAAAAAACGTTACCTTGCGATTCTCGCCGTTCCGGCACTCATCGCCATGTCATCGGGCGCGTCGGCGCAAGTCTGCGTGATCGGCGTCATGCTCAAGGCGGCGATCGTCGGCGCGCAGGAAAATCGCGAGCTGTCGCAGAAGGAGGCCGCGAGCTGCGGGCTCCTGACTGACGACGAAGCGAGTGCGGCCGCGGCGAAAAAGAACGCCGCGGCGAAGAAGCACAAGAAGAAGGTCGTGGCGAAGAAGCAGAGCTAGTCAGCGCGGCCGCGTGAATGCTCGCGCCGGCGGCTCGCCAGCGCGAGGTTGCGCTCTGTGCTCAATCGCACACTTGCACCCGCCGGCGCACCCAGCGGAAGCCGTTCCACACCGGCCGGCCATAGGTCCAGTAGCAGCCCGTCGGCGAGGCGTAATACGGCCCCGGTACTCCGATGCCGAAGCCGAAATAGCCGTGGTGATGGTGGTGATGATGATGGTGATGGTGACGGAATTGGGCGAGCTGCACGCGCGGGCCCTCTGAGCGTAGCCGCGCATCGTCGGCCTTGAGCGCCGCCATCGCATTCGGGACCGGCTCGAGCAGCTCGGCATAGGATTGTGCGGCAGTCGGCTGCGCCGGAACATCGCCCGTGGCTGCAAATGCAGCGGAGCCGACCGTTGCCATGGCGGCCGCGCTGCCCAGCAGGAGGGCGGTGGTTTTCTTCATGACTGTTCTCCCAATGAAAGCCCCGCCCCGAAACGGACAATCCAGCGCCGTGTCGATCGTTCCGGAGGAGCCGGCAAAATCACGCGTCCAGACTGTGGCGGGAACAGGTTACTCAGCGCGGCAGATCGAGCCTGGTCAACGATCCACCTCTTACAGCGCGCGGCGCACGCCGCCGCCGTCGACCGGGATGGCGGCGCCGTTGATGTAGCGCGCGAGCGGCGAGGCGAGGAACGCGACGAGATGCCCGACGTCGGAGGGCTCGCCGAAATAGCCGGCCGGAATATTCGCCTTGATGAAGTCGGCGCGCGACTGCTCGGTCGGATGCAGCTTCGCGATCTGCGCGGTGTTGATGCGTCCTGGTGCGATGGTGTTGACGGTGATGCCGTAGCCGCCGAGCTCGATCGAGAGCGTGCGCGACCAGCTCACCAGCGCCGCCTTCGCCGGTGCCGCGGCATTGAGCTTCGGCGCGACCAGCGTGCCGGAGATGCTGATGATACGCCCGAACTTCTGCGCCTGCATTACCGGGATGACACGCTCGGTGAGCCGCCGCGCCGCCATGAAATTGAGCGTGAAGGATTCCTCCCAGAACGCGTCGTCGGCGCCTTCGCCGCTCACCGGCCGCGCGGCGCCGGCATTGTTCACGAGAATGTCGATGCGACCGAGCGATGCGATGGCGTCGGCCGCGATCTGCGCCGGGCCATCCGTGGCGCCGACGTCGCCGACCACGATCGCGGGCCGGCCGCCCGCGGACGACGCAAGCGTCTCCGCCACCGCCTCGAGCGAGGCGCGCGTTCGCCCGCTGATGGCGACGCGCACGCCCGCAGCAGCCAACGCCTGCGCAACGCCGCGCCCGATGCCGCCGCTCGCGGCCGTGATCAGCGCGGTCTTGCCGGTGAGCTCGAGATCCATGATCCGCCTCCGCGCCCAGTCGGGCCGTCGGGGCGGATGCTAACGCGGCGGCGCAGATGTGTCCTGCCTGACCACGCCGACAAGCCGCGTGGTGTTTGCCTCGACCACCGGCAGCTCCGGCGCATCGCTCGTTTGCAGCATGCGCCGCACGGCCTCCTCGTCCATGCTCGCGACCACCGGCTCGATTTTCTGCGCCAGGTCCGCCGCGGTCGAGATCGCGAGCGGCGCGGTCAGCTTGTGCTGCATCACCGATGGCGGGATGAAACCGACGAGGTCGCCCTCCTCGGCCACGACATAGAGGGGCTTGCCTTCCCGCTCGGCGAGCCCGAGCGCGCGCAGCACCTCGGTGTAGGTCGCCGCCGCCGAGATCACGTCATAGTCGCCGCACACCGGCCAGCGAAAGTTCACGTCCGGCGCCTTTTCCACCGGCTCGGCGAGCATGCGCCCGGCGTGGATGCGCCCGGAATAGATCGAGCGCGCCTCGATCAGACGCTGCACCAAGGCGGCGCCGCCGACAGCGAGCATCAGCGGCAGAATGAGCCCGTGAATGCCGGGCGCGAGTTCGAGCACCAGCACGATGGCCGCGATCGGGCTTTGCATCGCCGCGGCCAGCATGGCGCCGGCGCCGATCAGCGCGTAGCTGCCGAGCGGCGTGCCTGGCCACAGCAGGCTCCACAGCGCGCCGAGCAGCGCGCCTAAAAGCGCGCCGAAGGTGAGTGTCGGCGTGAACAGTCCGCCGGGCGCGCCGCTGCCGAGACAGGCCGCGGTGATGCAGGGCTTCAACAGCAGCAGCGGCACGATCAACGCCAGGCCAAGCTCGCCGGAAAACGCCTGCTGCGCGACGCCTTTGCCGTTGCCGAGGAGCTGCGGATAGACGGACGCGATGGCGCCGAGCGCCGTCAACACCGCGACCGGCGTGACCAGCACTGGCCAGCCTTTCGGCTTGAGCGCGTCGGCCCAGGAGATCGCGACGACATAAAGCGCGCCCGCGAGCCCGCACAGCGGCCCGGCAAAGACCGCCCACACCAGTTGCCCGGCGGAGAATTCGTAAGCTGGGACGACATAGGTCGCCTTGTCCGGGACCAGCAGCCATGACGCGCACGTGGCGATGAATGAGCAGAGGAATGCCGCAGGAATGAGCGGCAGCGCCAATGTGCCGAGCAGCACTTCGAGCGCGAACAACGCGCCGCCGAACGGGACGTTGTACACCGCGCCCATCCCGGCGCCGGCGCCGCACGCGACGAGGAGCCGCCGCTCGACGGAGGACAATTCGCTGAGCCGGGCGAGCGTGCTCGCGATGGCACCGCCGGTGAGCTTCGCGCCCGCCTCACGGCCGAGCGAGGTGCCGAGCCCGACGATCACCATCGAGAGCATCGCGCGGCTGATCGAGCGCACGAACGGCAACTGCCCTTTGCGAAACCACAAGGCTTCGGCGAGCTCGCCGGCGTGTCCGCCGGGCTCTGACGCGATCAGATAGCGTCCCGCGGCCGCGACCAGGCCGGCCAGCACCAGCACAAGAATGCGGCGTTGCCAGCTCGCCTGCGTCACCGCGGTGATGAACTCGCCGCTCCAATAGGACCAGGCGACGTGCTGCACGAGGCGCAAGAGCTTCATCAGCAGTCCGGCGCCGATGCCAGCGCCGACGCCGGTGACCACCGCAAGCGCCCAGAAACGCAACGACAGCCCGCCGCCTCCGGCGCCCGAGAGTGCATTCGGCTGGGACGAGGACTCGAACATCGCGATCCTTTGCGAGCGGAGCGCGGCTATTTCTGCCGCGGGTCCTTGAGCTGCTCGCCGGCGGAAACGAGCGCGCCCTGGCGTTGCGCCGTCACCGCCTGCGCCAAGGTCGTTGCTACGTTCGCCACCTCCTGCTGCAGCGCTACGTCGGCATCGAGGTCGGCGTGGCTCGTCGCGTAAGGCTTCCAGTAACCGACATAGCGATCGAGCTCTGCCTTGCTGCCGGCCGCGTGCATCCCGATCGAGGACATCCAGTCCGCCAGCGCGCGGCGCACATTCTCGGCGCCCTCCGCATCGCCATGGGCGACGACGGCGAACAAGCGCCCGGCGAGATGGCGGGGATAATCCCAGCCGGCGAGCTCGATGCGCTTCGCCTTCGCGGCGTCCTTGCCGTGCGTCCGCGTCGGATCCGGGTTGCCGCCGTCGGCGCAGACCAGACGATCCATCATCAATTTCAACGGCGAGGAGACCTGATACCAATGCACCGGCGTGATGATCATGACGCCGTGCGCGGCGACCCACATCGGATAGATGTCGTTCATCCAATCGGATGTCTGCCCGAGCGAGTGGTTCGGATAACAGGAGCACGGCCAGTGGCAGAGCGCCGCCGCGGTAGAGAAGCACGCCTTGCACGGATGGATGCGGCGCCCGTGCTCCGAGGCGAGCCGCGAGAGATCGAGGATCTCGGTTTCGCAGCGCCCGTCGCGCGCGATCGCGCCGCGCGCGATCTCGACGAGCCGCCAGATTTTCGACATCTCGCCGGGACAGGTGTGCTCGCTGCGCGGCGAGCCATTGATGAGCAGCACGCGCAAAGGCGCATGCACCTCGTCGTGGCGCCGCTGCGCCGTCTCGATCGCCGCGCGCGCGGCGAGCCAGTCGACGGAGAGGTCGTAGTCGGGATCGGCGAAGCCCGCGCCGGCCTTGCGCGTCACCGGCGACTTGCGCGAGCCGTCATAGGCCTGCCAGGCAATCTCGGTGATGCGGTCGATCTCGGCGCGCAGCGGATCGAACAACGGATCGAAGAATTGCTGCAGGTAACGGGCGCGGAACTCCTCGTGGGAAAGCCGCGGGCTCGGCATGCCGTGGCGCGGTTCGCTGTCCTCGTCGCCTGTCGTCATCCCTCATTGAACAAGCGCCGGAGGGCGGGGTTCCGTCATCTCCGGGACGAATACGGGGTCGCGGCGCTCAGCTGGGGAGAGAGCGCACGCGACCGCCGTTCACATCATCGCGTCAGCGCAGACAACCGTAAGCCGCGTTCCAGGACAGCGGATTCTTCTGGCTGCTGGAGAGCTTGCAGTACGGGCTCTTGTCCGCACTGGCGTGCCGTTCTGTCACTTGCGCGACACGCTGGGGCGCTTGCGCCCGGGAGGTATCAAGGCAACCGTATTGCCTGTTCCAGGACAGCGGATTCTTCTGGATGTTGGTCAACTTGCAGTACGGGTTCTTCTCAGCCGCGCTCAGCGTACGATGATGGTGCCGCACGGAAGCCTGGCTTTGTGGGGCAATCAAAACCGCGGCCGCCAATGCCGCGGAAACGATGAGCAGTTTCTTCATGACGTGTCCTCCCTTTTCTTGTTTTGCCCGCATGCGGGGCGAGCGGCAAACTTCTTCGCCACCTGCAGGGTTTCAAATTTTCGACACGAATACCTTGCGGCATTTGACCGCGCTGCATGCGACGCGCTGTCGCGCGGACTCGCGGCGCGGCTTGCTCAATGATGCATGTGATGCTGTTGCTGATGTTGCGGCGGCGATGCGCCGCCAGCGTAACCGCGCAGCGCATTGTATGTCGCGATCTGCTCCGGCGTCATGATGGCGACGGTCGCGAGATGATATTTCAGATGCGCCGCGCGCAGCTTCGCCTGCGTCGCGCCGATCTGCTGCGTACCCATTTCCAGGCTCGCGAGCGTGATCGTTTTTCCCGCGAACGCGGCATTCAAGCTGCGCTCCTCCTCGATCAGCTGCGCGCCGATCGGGATGGTCTCGGCCTTCATCGCTGCGAAAAGCTCTTTGATCTTGCCAAGCTGCTCGCTGCTAAGGCCGAGCTTGTCGGCGAGCTCGATGGCATGCGCCGGCCCCGGATAGCCGTTGAGCTCGGCGGCAAGCGCGAGGCCCATGCCGCGGCCAGCCTGCAGGTCCGCGACCTGCTGATCCGACAGCGTCTTGATGGCGCGCGTTTCCATCCCCGCGTAAGGCTGCTGGGCGAGCGTCGCGGTTGAGAAAACCGCGACCGCCGCAAGCGCAATGCCGATTTTCATCGTCCGACTCCCTGTTGGAGGCGCCAGCATACCCGACCGCGAAAGGGTTTTCCTGCCCATTGAACCTTTTGTCGGCTCGGTCACACTCATGCAGGTCGGACCAGACCAGGGGGCTTTTCCATGAGCGACACCGGCAGCAGCAAGGCCGCAGCACCGCAGGGACGCCGCATTGCGCTCATCGGCGCCATCGCCACCACGCTCGGGCTGGTCAATCTCATGAGCAACGGCAGCGAGGCGCCTTCGCCGGCGGTGCTCATGCTCGAATATCTGGCGCTCGGCCTCGGGGTGTTCGCGCTCATCGGCGGCCTCATCATGCTCGCGCTGCGCAAGTGAGCCGCACATGATGGCCCGGATCGCACTCATTGCGCTCTGCCTGCTCACGCTCCACAGCGGCAGCGCGCGGGCGCACTTCCTCGACGATCCCGACACCTTCAATCTCGGCGTCTCGGTGCTGCGTGGCGCGCTCGGCGCGCATCCGCGCGTGCTGCGCATCGAGGCCGCGCGCGACGGCATCAGCATCGAGGCGCAGGACCCGGCGAACCGCTCGCATATCGATCGCTGGCGCTACGGCACCGTCACCTATTTCGGCGTCCTCTCCATGAAGCGGCTGACCGGCCCGCAGGCCGTCAACCCGACGCTGATCAATCACGACCTCGAAGCCAATCTGTTCGATCTCGACAGCGTCGACCTCGCCGCCACGGCGAAGCTCCTCAAGGACGCCGTCGGGCGCGCCAGGCTCGAGGATCCGGCCGTGGTGACGCGCATCGAGATCCAGCGGCAGCTTTTCCTCATTCCCCGTCCGACCAGCGGCGACGTGCGCTGGACGCTTTACGTCGACAGCGGCCGCGAGCGCGCCTCGATCCACGCCAATGCCGGCGGCACCATCACCGGCGCCGATCTCAGCGGCACGCACCGCGCGGAAAACCTCGACATCCTCGGGAGCCCCGAGCTCGTCCCGCAAGCCATCGCCGATTTCCGCACGCTCATCGGCGCGCAGCGCAACCTCGTTCGCGTCGGTATCGAGCGCAAGATCGTCGCCTTCCACACCAACACCCGCGATCCGACACTCGGGCAGATCGGCTTCAACCAGCCGTCCTTCGCGATCTACACCTGGGACCTCAACGGCCTGCAGCAGCGCCTCGGCCGCATCGACATCGACGCGGCGAAGAACGCGCCGGCGAATGCATTCAGCGTCGACGATGTGGACTGGAGCATCGTCGGGCGGCTGGCGCGCGACGCGCAGGCGCGCGCCGCCATCCCGAATGCCAGGATCACCAATATCGGCGTGGAGAAATCCTCCGATCAGCCGGGCGGCGCGGTGCTGGCCTGGACCGTCGAGCTCACCGAGCCGAGCGGCGAGCGCACCACCGTCGTCGCCGATCTCAAGGGCACGATCGCGCGCGTGGTGCTGCCGGAAAGCCGGCGGCCCAAGCTCAACTGGCTCGACGCCGCGACCATCGCCGAGGCGATCGCGCGCGTGCCCGCGGTCTTCGGCAACGATGCCAAAATCGCGTCCCTCGTCTTCGACGATCGCGGCGCCCGGGTCACCGTCGAGGATGCGGCGCGTGGCGGCCAGCCGGCGACGTTTAATTTCTCCGCCAATGGCGTCACCCGCGCGGCAATCTCCTTCTCGCTCGATGCCATGGGCCCGCGCTTCGCCACCTCCGACCTCACCGTGCTCGATGCGAAGCGGCTCGGCGCGTTGCAGGAAGAGGCGATGAAGCGGCTGACCAACGGCAAGCCGGCATATCTCGAAAGCGTGACCATCGGCGCGCATCCCTTCGTGCGCAAAGCTGGGGCGCGGGCGATCGAGGTGCGGCTGCGCGACCGCGCGCAGGATTCCGCGCAGGCGCAATATGCCTGGATCGTGTTCGACTTCGCCGGCCGGCCGCTCGATATGTCGAAGTTCTAGCGAGGGGACCATCATGCGCCTTTGCACCTCCACTCTGCTCATCGCAGCCATCACGTGGCTTGCCGCGAACGCGGGAACGCAGGCCGCGCCGGACACCGGCATGCTCCGCGTCCTCTCGTGCAAAAGCGAGGACGCGACGATGGAGGTCTATCTGCCGCGAAGCGTGATCAAGGGTCGCGACGGCATCGCCAATGTCGATCTCGCGCAGCCGCTCACCGGCGCCTATGTGCTCGATCTGAGCAGCGCCGGCAAAGGCAAGATCCTGGAGCAAGTCCGCGTCAGTCTCACGGCGGACAAGCAGGCGATCGTCGTCACCCAGTTCACGCGCGAGCTGCCGCCGACGCGCATTCCGCTCGCGGGCGGGACGGTCGATTTCGACAAGCGCTTTGCCGAGCAGGCGAAGTGTGGGGCGTTCAATAGCGAATGACGAACCCGGCAGCCTTGCTACTGAACGTCGTACTAGCCCACCGCACTACCCTTGCGATAGTCTCTCCGCGCGTATCCTTATAGGGGAGGACGTGATGGGCGACGATCCGGAATCCGAGGCCAATGCCAAGAAGCTGATTGCCGAGGCGGAGACCGCACTCGCGGAAGCCGAAAAGGCGCATCGCGATGCGGTTGCCGATGCCGCCGCGGCCGACGCCGACGCCGAGGAAGCCCTGATAGCGGCAATGAAGCTCGCGATGTATTTCATGAACAATCCCGGAAATGCGAACGCGCAGCAGGATGCCGTCGACGCGCTGGACGAGGCAGCATCGGCGAATTCCAACGCCGCCGACGCAAAGGCAAAGGCGCAAAGCACGCAGACCGTCGGAACCGACCTCTTTCTCAGGCTCGCGAAAGTGGCGCTTTCGCGTGGCGAGAACGAGAAGGCAGAGTCGTTGGCGAAGAGGGCGCTGATCCAGTCCAAGAAAGTGAAGGCGAATGCGTCGGACGCTCACATCGACAGGATGGGTGCGGACGGTTCGTGCAACAAAGCCAAGAGCCTCTTGGATCGATATCCGGCCGCGAAATAGGATCGATAGGTGCGGCCGTGGTCGGGACATGATTTAAATGTCGAGGGGCTCACCTTGAAGGTGAGCCCCTTCGCGCTACCGCGAGTATCTACTGTCACTGCGCGCTCTGGCTGAGCTCGGCAGCGCGGACGTCAACTTGCACTCAGCCCGGAGGCAGCGGCTGCGGATTCAGCGCGCGGATGTTGGCGCCGCGGCTGCGGAGCTCGGGGATGTGGGTGCCTTTGCAGAGCGGCGTGTTGACGCGCGGCCCGCCGGACATCGAGCCCATGCGGATGCCCGACATCGATGAGTGGATCGAGATCGACATCGCGGCGCTCGCGCCGCCGGTGGAGAGTGCCAGCACGGAGAACGTAGCGAGCAATGCGGAGATGAGAGAGATGCGTGTCATGGGAGCCTCCTTGCAGTGACCGAGAACCGCCCCGGCCTTCCTGCCCGTTGGTCGGCGGTGGATAACGGGCGGTTCAAAGTTCCAGCGTCGCGCCGCCGAGCGAGCATCTGCGAGCAAGGGTCCGGCGCGACTAAATAAAGGTGCCCTGGAAGCGAAGATCCGATCGGTACCGAGTCACCGCTGAAGGCGCTCAAAGCATGAGGATCGCAGCCGTGCCCTGCCCTCACTCGTGCGGCAGCACCTTGAACGGCTGCGAGTAAGGCTCAACGCGCAGCGAGGACGCGGCCAGCATCCCGACCTTGGCGAGCGGCGCGATCACGCGCTCGCCGTCCTTGAAGCTCCGCTCGTATTGCCAGAGCGCGAGCGAGCCTTTGGCGGCAATGGCGCGGGCAATGCCGCCGGCGTCACCCCCCAGCTCCTTCAGCTCGGCGTCGTTGAGGCCGATCACAACGTCGTCTCTGACGGTGATGATCTTGAACAGCGTTTCCGCCGACGCCGGCGCGAGCGTGACGAACGCGGCAGCCGCGAGCGCGGCGCCGACGAGTCGGGCAGAACGCATAGCTTCTCCTTGGTCCGCGATCCTCAGACTGGCCGGAGCGGCGTGTGAGACATCCACGGCGCGACGAGCATGGCATGCCCGGACGACCGCGTCGAGGATTCCAGCCGAGTCGTCACACGCCCGACCGTCATGGGCATCCAGGAAACACTCGAGCTTCGGTGAGTACTGGGTCGCGCGCTCGCGCTGGCGAGTCAGCGCGAACGGCCAGCGCGCCCATTCTAAATTGGCCGCGCCGGCCCCTCGCTTCCGCCTTCGCACAAGAGCGCTTCGTCGGACAGTCGCTCGGCGGCGCGACGTCAAGTCGGGCGACGACGCCGAGTGTGTGGCTGGAGATGCTCGCCTCTGCATGTTCGCGGCGCCCGCGCAATGGTTGTCGACGGTCATCAACACCTGTGAATATTGGTTATTATCGCAATAATTTCTATTCTGCCCCCCGACTCTCTGGAATCCATGACGGCAGCCGGCGCCTTCGTGCCGGCCGCGGCGGGCGAAGCCCTGCCGCCAACCGCATAAGTGAGACAGAGACGATGGATGATACGAACGACACTCCCCTCCAACCCTGGATCGACCCCGAGCTCGCCGAGCTCGCGGCGATCCGCTTCGGGCGCATCAGCAGCGACTTGCACGGCGCCACCGACCGGCTGCGCATGCTGCACCAGATGGCGGTCACCTTCGCGATGGACGTGAAGGCCGGCTACCTGGTGCAGAGCGAGGTCATCGACACGCTCATCGAGAAGGCGATGATCTACGGGCTCGGCGTCACCCACGGGCAGCCCTTCATCGAGCGCGTGATCCTCGACGGCTTCGACCGCATCTTCCGGCCGGACGCCAAGCGTGAGCCGATCCCGGGCATCCCCAACCCGCTCCTCGGCTACGCCACTTCAGCGCCGCCGACGGACGTGCTGGAAATGGCGCGCGCGTCGGAGATCCAAGTGAAGCCGATCGACTGGCTGTGGCCTTCGCGCATCGCCATCGGCAAGCAGGCGCTGATCGCCGGCGAAGCGGGCCTCGGCAAGTCGCAGGTCTCCGTCGCCATGGCGGTCGCCGTCACCACCGGCGGCGACTGGCCGTGCGGCGAAGGCCAGGCGCCGCTCGGCAGCGTCGTCATCCTCTCCGCCGAGGACGGCGCCGCCGACACCATCGTCCCGCGCCTCCTCGCCGCCGGCGCTGTGCTCGAGCGCGTGCACATCGTCAGCATGGTGAAGGCCGCCGACAGCAAGGGCCGCCGCGCCTTCAACCTCGCGAGCGACCTCGAGCTGCTCGAGCGCAAGATCGCCACGCTCGGCGATGTGCGCCTGGTGCTGATCGACCCGATCTCCTCCTATCTCGGGGCGCGGGTCGACAGCCACGTCAACGCCGCGGTGCGCAGCGTGCTCGAGCCGATCGGCGAGATGGCCGAGCGCATGCGCGTTGCGGTCGTCTGCATCACGCATCCGCCGAAGGGCGCGGCCGGCGGCAGCGCGATCAACCAGTTCATCGGCTCGATCGCCTTCGTCGCCGCGGCGCGCTCCGCCTTCATGGTGATGCGCGACCCCGACGACACCGACCGCCGCCTGTTCCTGCCGGTGAAGAACAACCTCGCCCCGCTGGGCAAGGCTTTGGCTTTCCGGTTGGAGCAGCGGCTCGTCGGCGAGCCCGCGGTCGTCGCGTCAGCGGCGGTGTGGGATCGCGCGCCGGTGGACATGACGGCGGACGCGGCGCTCGCCGCGCAAGCGGCGGGCGGTGGTGCTCGCAGCGAGCGCGACGAGGCTGAGGAGTGGTTGCGGGAAAGGTTGGCGGGTGGCGCGGTGGCTGTCACCGAGCTGCAGACCGACGCCGACGGGGCAGGACTGACCTGGGTCACCGTCCGGCGGGCGAAGAAGCGGCTCAAGGTCGAGCCGCACAAGAACGGAATGGACGGCGGGTGGACCTGGGAGCTGCCGAAGGTGATCAACCACGCCGAAGGTGATCAGCCTTTAGGGTGATCATCTTCGGGCGATGTGATCATCTTCGGTGAAGACAGAAGTGAAGGCAGGCATCGCGAAGTGCTGAATCGCAGGCGCCCCAGGGTGTGCCGGACGACCCCTTCGACGATGCATCAGGTGGCTGTGCTGGCGGAAAGCTGCCGGCGCGCGCCTGAGGGCCTTCAGACAAATAGCAACGCACTCAAATCAACCCGACTGCGCGAGGCCCAGATACATTCGTGAGAGGGCTTTTTGAACAACCGCGTGCTGCGGCCGCGGGCTTTGAGGATGGTGGCGGTTGAGGAGTGCACAATATGCAAAATGCAGACGGCGCAGGTACTTAAGCCCGGTGTCCGTGAAATCCGGTGCACGCCACTTGGCGAATCGCTTAAGTTGACGAATTCCCAAACACCAACCTGCGGCGGAAGAACATGATTGTCTTCGACGAGCGTTCGCGAACCTTGAATGCGTTGGTCGAGGAGCTTGAGCGCGTGTGCTACCTCAGCTGGGCGCTTCCCGAAGACTGGATCATTTGCACTGATTCCGACGTGCTGCGGTACGTGCCAAAAATGGCCGAGCGTCGGAGCCTGCTGAGAAAAGCTAAGGCGGAACTGACGCGAAGGCGAATCCAAGAGCGCGTGGACGAAATTTCGGAAGCTTGGGAAGATGACGATCAGATCATGATTGACGTGCTGGTAGCGGCGTTTCCTAAAGACTTGGAGGTTTACGGAAAGCTGCTGAGCAACTCACAGCGCCAATGGTGGATCGACAAAGCACGTCTGGCGGCGTGCGGGAAAGCTAACGAAGCAAGCCTGCGTGAGCCACTGATCTATTTCGTGAGCGAGGAAGGCGACGATACCCGCGTTAAGATTGGGCACACGACGAATCTTCCGAGCCGCTTGAGTTCACTTCGCACCGCGTCGGCGGGTGAGTTGCGGCTTCATTTAGTCATTCCGGGGACGCGTGATGACGAGAAGGCCCTGCACAGGATGTTTGCCAAATCTCGACTCCGCCGTGAGTGGTTTACGCGCTCGCCGCAAATTGACGAATTCATCGCCATGCGTCGCGCCAACGCCAATAATGATGCACCTAGCTGATTACCTGCTATGGAGACTTACGCACGTGCCAATCTTGCGCTAGGTGCGTATTGGAGCCAGCGGGATGACAACTCCTCTTAGCCGCCTAGTCGCTGTGCCGGTCCGCGATGTCTGGACCCACGAGGCGAGTGAGTTCACGCCTTGGCTCGCACAGCGTGAGAACGTTGCGCTCCTTGCCGAAACGCTTCGGCTTGGCGAACTGGAAGTCGAGGCCACTGAGCGGAGCGTAGGGCGCTTCTCGGCGGATATCGTCGCCCGCGACGAGGGCGGCGCCTTGGTGCTTATTGAAAACCAGCTGGAGCCAACAGATCATCGACACCTTGGTCAAGTACTAACTTATCTTGCTGGCCTTGAAGGCGACGCCACGGTTGTTTGGATCGCCACTCGATTTCTAGAAGAGCACCGAGCCGCCATTGATTGGCTCAATGCAAATACAAATGACCACTTTGACTTCTTTGGGATTGAAGTCGAACTCTTTCGCATCGGATCGAGCCCGCCCGCGCCTCGGTTCAACATCGTTGCCAAACCGAATGATTGGAGTCGCGAGGTGCGTTCTACAACGCGTACCCTCGGCGAGGCACCATCTAACGAATTACAGCGCTTGTATCTGGACTATTGGAATAGCTTTCGCAGCTTCTGCACCGTGGAAGCGCCAACCTTTCGCCTATCGGCTGCATGGGCTCGACAGTGGTGGCCAACGAGGATCGGCCGAACCGGATTTAACATCAACGGCGTGATCGGTCGGGAGCAACGCCAAATCCGAGTGGAGCTATATATCCAACTGCGCGGCCAAGCGCCGAAGATCGCTTTTCGTGCCCTGCAAGCTGAGAAGGAATCGATAGAGCGCGAATTAGGATATCCATTGTCGTGGGAGGAATTGCCAACTCGTCAGGCCACGCGCATCGCAATCTACAAAGACAATGTCGATGTCACAGAGCGTACAAGTTGGCTCGGACAGCATCGGTGGATGCTGGATCGGATGCTAGATTTTCGGCGCGTATTTTCGCAACGCGTCAGGGGTTTGGATCTTGATGCGTACGATGCCGAGGAAGCGTCAGAGCCTCCGGTCTAGAGTTAAAATGGCCTGCTGCTGCCGTCGTCGAGCACCCTCCCAAAACGGCGGGTTGCACTTGAACGAAGTTCGAAAGCACGACCAGCATCGGTTCTATCATGCGATTGGTGGGTGAGCGCGGCGGGCTCGCCACCGACCAATTAGCCATGCTGCCAAAGCCATTTCCAGCGCCAGAGATGTGTAGGTCGTTGCCAACGTGAACGGAGCCGACGCAGTGCTGTGACGGATCCCCATGCTCGCATCCAAGGCTGAAGTGAGGACCGTGAAGGCGATTGTTACGAACAGGGCGCCAACAAGCACGATTCCCCCTCGAAATCCGGGATGTTTTGGCGTCGTTGCCGCTGCGCCAATGGCGACGGCGAGAACGATGCCGATCGGATCAATCATCCGCGCAGCCACCACCACGACAAAGCTCAAGACAATCATGTGCGCCTGCTACTTGTCCTTAGAGCTACTGAAATCACAATAGCGCGGTGGTGCTCGGCCCTGCTTGCGCATTCTTGGCCATCCGGTGCAGTTCATCAACACCTGTGTGCGAGGGGACATGCCACATGTGCCTGGTCTGATCTTGTCGTAATTGTCTGCGTATGTCGTTCTTGTAAACGATAGATAAACCCGCTTCGTATTTCGATCTATTGTAAGCATGCTATTGAAGCATTGAGTGGTCGTCTCGATTCCTGAGAGAATGCCCCTTTGAAGCTCCTTCATCTGGTATGCTGAGGCGTCGAGGTCGAGCGAGCAATTTGGATTGTCTGGGTTTGGGTTACCCGATTGAGCCCATACGACAGCCTTCGTAATCTTACATTCAAAGCTTGCACTCGCGTCATCAGACTTTTCACAGTTGATCATGGCGAGGTTGAACATAGGCTGTTTGCTTTCGTCTTCCTCCCCAGCAATTCGAAACGTTCCGGCCGCATATATCCCAGACGCGTTCTCTCGCAGCCCGCTCTCATCGAACGAACCCATTACATCGACGTTCGCGCATGAGTTGGCCGAAGCAGTGCCTGCGTATCCAACTATTCCAAGCAGGCTGGCGATGAACGCATCTCGAATGCGTAGCCTTGTGCGGCCTTTAAACGTTCCAGGCATCCGGCGAATGAGCGCTCGAACGCAACTGCAGAGCGCAATAATGGCGTCAATGTTGGCGAACGTCTTACGCATACCTGCCCCCCGTTGCTCCGCCGAGATTGTGTCCATTTCCGGATCTCCTGCAATGAGGTGGCGCAGCCCCAGTTCGATCGAGCCATGCGCTACTCGAAGATGATCATCTCCCCCGAAGATGATCACCCGTAAGGCTGATCACCTTCGGGCCGCTTGATCACCTTCGGCGGCTTCCTTGTCGGGCACCTGCCAGACTCTCACCCTTGCTCCCCCTCCCTCGCTGGCTGCTTCCTCCGCACCCGTGCGCGATTGCGCAGCGCGATGCGTTCGTTGGGGATAGCTCGCCACTGCGACCTCGAAGGCGGTCGCGACACAGCCGACGTTCATGACGGGCATCGTTACTGGCGCGTTAACCTTTTAGCCTTGCTGCGACGCAAAAACTTTTTTCTTCGGCCGCCCTCTTGAAACAGAGAGCTCGTTTTCTAAGTCGGTAAATCGCCAGGCGCCTGACGGGCCTGGTTAACGACGCCGGGACAGCCGTCCCGGGACCCATGTTGCTCAATGGAGGATATGGCAATGAAGACATTCGATCCCACCAACCTTTGGCGCTCGACCATCGGCTTTGACCGACTGGTCGATCTGGTCGACCAGTCCGCCCGTGTCGATGAAGGCTATCCGCCCTACAACATCGAGCGGACCAGCGAAGACCACTACCAGATCTCGCTCGCTCTCGCTGGATTCAGTCCCGACGAGATCGCCATTACGGCGGAGCAGAATGTGCTCACCGTCGAGGGCACGAAGAACCAGAAGTCGGAAACGCAGTACCTGTACCAGGGCATTTCCGCGCGACCGTTCCGCCGTATTTTCAACCTCGCCGATTACGTGCAGGTGAAGAGCGCAGCCTTCGAGAACGGCCTCCTGAAGATCGAGCTCGTTCGCGAGGTGCCGGAGGCGATGAAGCCCCGCCGCATCGCGATCAATGGGGCGCAAAAGCCCACCGTCGACCAGAAGAAAGCTGCCTGAGAGGGGAGCGCCATCGCCCGCGGCCTCAGGCCCGGGCGATGGCTTCCTGCGCCCCTTGATTCATTCCATGTCGCTTTTTCGGAAGGATGTGGCCATGACACATGCGAGACATCAAAAGGACTTCGACCTCAATCACCTTCTCCATCCCGCCAGCGCATTCCGCACGCCAATGGAGGTCGTCGCCGACCCGGACATGACCGTTCAGGAGAAGCGCGCCATCCTGGCCTCCTGGGCGTCTGACGCTTGCGCGGTCGAAGCAACGCCAGAGCTACGACAGCCGACGCCCACGACGTTCGTTCGCTTCGACGAGATCATGGATGCACTGCGCCAGCTGGACGGCCAAGCGGCGAGCCAGCCTTCTTACGCCAAGCTGATCGACCGCGCGCAACGATGGAAGGATCTATTCTATAGCGAGGCACGCCCGGCCCGTTTTGCGCCTGCGGCCTCGAAGCAAAAACGTCCGCGCCGTGCCAAATGGCGCCATCCGAGCCGCAGAGGCGATGTTGGAGATGACGAGCCGGCGCCAGTTTGAAACAACACTGCCAAAAGTCGCGGCCTGATCTGCCAGTACGGGCCAGTTCGTGAACTCATATAAAGACAATGAACTGAGGCCGCATAGCTTGCGGCCTTTTTCATTTCCGGTTGTTGCCCACCTCGGACATCGCAGCTCCTCTTCCCGATCTCCGCATCACAACGGTCGGAGGCGGCCGACTTCAATGCAGGCGCTTTCTTTCAGCGATCTCGGCTGCGGTTTTCAGCCATTCCTGCGCCAGGCGCATCCACATCAGGCGCTTGGCCGGGTCGGCAGCCAGGTCTGATTTTTCCAAGCAGCTCTCAGCTTGGCGTTCGCACTCTATGATTTTGCGATCCGCAGTCATGTCTCCATCCCATCTGCCTTAAAATTCAGCAAAGGGAACTAAGTTCCAAGTGCGTCGCGTCACCCCGAACTGTTGGGATTCACATACGGAACGTTATTTTGTCATTTCACTTAGTAATGGGTTCGATGGCGAACATGACGGATCGCCCCTCAGATGCTGGCACCAGAGGACAAGGCCGCCGAATATAGGCGCGAGGCTGCGGCCTGTTTGGAAGTCGCAGAACGCATGTCGCTCGAAAGCGACAAGCAGCGGATGTTGGACATGGCACTCCGCTGGCTGGACCTTGCCGAGCAAGCCGACAAACTCCTAACCGGCAAAGACTACAGACGGCCTGAGTGAGGCCCCAACGGCCGCATCTTCATTGTCTCTCCAACCCCTTCTTTTGCCGCTCCACATCATCCTCGATCTGACCGCTCGGTCTCCGAGGGAAGAGAGGCTCTTGGTCATTTGACATAGCGGCTTTGGAACTGGGCTGTTTATACTTTGGGCAGGCGGGCGCTTCGGTGGGTAATGGCGATCTACAGAATACTGCGAGACTCGGCATTCGAACCCGAGCAGATCGAGCGCATGTGTGCAGCCTACGAAGCGACCCTGAAGGCGCTTCGATTGGCGGACCGCACCGATCCCATTACCGAGCTCATTGCCCAGAAGATCATCGAAGTCGCGCAGACCAACGAGCGTGACCCAGTGCGGATCAGCGCGATTGTCGTCGAGCACTTCGACCCTCGTACTGCGTAGTAACCATCCGGCGCGATGTCCCGGGAACGCGGGCGCACAGCCGGCGTTATCCGGCCTGGGTAAGGCATGCGAAAAGTCGCCGAATATCAAGAACACGCCAAGGAATGCCGCCGCATGGCGGCTGCGATCAGCGACCCTGAACACAAGCGCCGCTTGGAAGACATGGCGCAAGCGTGGGAAATGCTCGCTGAGGCGCGCCTTCGGCAACTGCGCAGGACAGCGACGGCTGAGTGAGGCCGCTTAAGCCGCGGCCTCTTTCTTTCGTCACCGCTCAGTGCCGCATGTCGACGAATGACAGGTCGACACAGGCGGCCTTCTGCTTCACCTCGTCGAGCGAGCGGCAGAGGAAATCCGCGGTTTCAACGGACGAGCAGTTGTTCTCAGCGCACCAGCGCAGATCGAGCATGTCCAGGTCGGACCAGAGCTCGCCGGTGTTCAGGCTTGCTTGCTCATCCCTTGGCAAGGGACCGCTCGACGCGCTTGCGACTATTGCCGACGCGTTTGACGGCGGATTTCACCGTGGGCGCACTATGGCCGGTTTTCTTCGCCTCGTAGCGCACTTCATAGTCCTGACCGTCCGCGACGCGCCGCCGATCCTGCGCTCGGGCGCGACGACTGTGCTTCGCCATGTTGCCTCCCTACTCGCGATCACCCCGACTACCGACCGCCATCGTGGCCCGGCATTCCGGTCCACGTGAAGCCACCATGGATGATGGTCCCGATTCTCCGCTTCTCGACGTCGGTCAGCCGGCAGTGAAGAAGACATTCCCGGGCGGGCGCTCGATCTGCCGGCATGTCCTCGTATCGCTTCTTCAGCGCGGCGGCGATGTCCGCGTAATCCGGCGGAGATGGCGTCTGATTGGCCGGCGTTGAAGCCGTCGGCGAGGAGCCCGAGGCCGTTGGCGGCGGTTGATCGCTTCCCGGCGTGGCGGAAGCAGGCGTGGCGCCCTGATCGGTTTTCGGAGGCGGCGCAGGCGGCGTGGCGCCATCACCGCTTGCGGAAGGTCCGGGCGGGGCTGGAGCATCGCTATTGCCGGACGGCGACGCGCCGCCGCCATTTCCCTTGTTGCCCTTGCCTTGAGCGTTGAGCGCGTCCCCGTAATCCGAGCCGGCATCCACCAGCGCGTTTTGCGCCTCGGCGTTCGGACTGGTGATGGTGTAGGTGGCCTTCATCGCGTCCATCGTCGGCCCCCATGTCGGACCGATGTGGTTGGTGCAGATGCTGCGCATCATCCCCCATTGGAAGTAGTTGACCACCTGCGCGTGCTGGCATGTGCCCATGAACTCGACTGTCGCCGAACACTGCGGTCGCGGGATCGCGCATTTTGCGCTGATCCCTTCGAGCCAGAAATGGCGGTGCGAGAATTTTCCCTTGGTTCGGACCAAGGCGGTGCCGGCGCCATTGGCGCGCGCTTTGCCCGCGCCAATGATCCAGTCATTGGTCTCGGGATCGAATTCATCACCCTCTCCCGGCGATGTCTCGGGATCGAGGCCGCCGATGTCCCAAGCCTTCAACGCGTATTTCGGATTGATCAGGTTTCCGCAGGCGATGTCTTTGTCCTTCGGCTGGAGATTGTCGAACTCCTCCTTCATCTTGCGCATCACCGCGAGGACGAACTCGGTGATGTCCGGGCCGCACAGTGTGGTCACGCTCGGCTTCGGCGGCGGCGCGTGCGGCGGCGTCAAGTTGCCGGCGGTGGATTCCCCTCCGGGCGGCGGCCTTTCTTCTTGCTGACCGTGTGATGCGCGTTGCCGCGCCGCGGCTCTTCGTGCGGCTGGTTGAGCTGATTGATGATGATGCCGGTGACGACACCGATCGCGAGCCCGGTGCCGACACCCTTCAGCCCACCCCCGCCGCCGCGATCATCGCCGCCCCGGTCGCCGCGCGCCGGCACGTCGCGATTGAATTTTCGCTCCTGCGCGAGTGTCGGAGAAGTGAGTGCCAGTAACGTGCAGGCCGCCACCGCCAGTCCTGCGCCGCGTCGGCCAAACGCAATCCATGTGCCCATATCAGCCCCCCTGATCGCACAATCCTAGCCAAGCCATGGACGGGTTCAACGGGGCGGGACCAGCATGGGAAGGCAGCATGACGTCCCTTCCTGTATGCTCTCCCCAAACACACCCCGGGGGAGACGAACCATGCACCGCACCACCACCTTCACCACCACGCTCGCCACACTCTGCCTCGCCGCATTCATCCTTACGGCCGCTACGCCGGCGTCCGCGCAGAACGCGGCGATCAAGCGCACGACGCTCGTCAAGCAGGACGCGCCGATCGCCGGCTATCAGTCGCTGATGAACATCGTCGAGATCCCGCCAGGCGTAAGCGAGGTGCGGCACACGCATCCCGGACCGCTGTTCCTCTACGTGCTCGAGGGCACGATCAGTGTCGAGCAGGAGGGCAAGGAGACGACGACCTACAAGGCGGGCGACGCCTTCGTCATCGGCGCCGGCAAGATCCACAAGGGGACCAATGTGAGCAACGTGCCCGTCAAGCTCGTCGGCACGCTCGTGTTCGAAAGCGGCAAGCCGCCGTCGACGCCGGTGCGGGAATGATATGGATTCTCGCGCTGGCCGCTCGCCAGCGCGAGATAAAAATGCCTCTCCCCTGGCGTAACCGCCAACGAAGGCGGCCTTACTCCGAGAATTTATAGTTCTTTCCGGTGGCGATGTTGTCGGCTTCCTCGGCCAGCTTTAGCCACCGAAAGGCCATGTCGACCATGTTCCGCCGATCCGAATCCATCGACATGCGTTCGGCAACCTGTAAGCAGGCGGCCGCTTGGCGACGATACTCCGCAGCCTTGTCGTCTGCTGCCAAGGGCATGTGGAGCGGGACCTTCCTACCTGCGATTGAGAAGTCTGTCCGCCTCAGCGATTATCTCCTGGGATTCGGAGATAGAGGCACGCGAGCTTCTGATCGTGCGCAGCAGATCGCTGCCCGCCTGGCGCAGCAGGCTCATGCGGTCATACGCGCGATCACAAAGTTCGGAACGAGCTTGAGCCAATTGCGAGCGATCCGGCATGATCGCGCTCCCCTGTTGTCAGGCGGGAGCGCGAGCGGTCTCTCAGCCACCGGCGCCTGGGCAAAAGCCGCTACCGGTGATGCGTCACCCTAGGCCGATCCGATCTGCACCGCTAGTCATCAGTGAGCCTTAGCCGGCCTAAATGATGCGTCTTCGGTCGGTGTCGAAGATGCGGACCGGAATGCCCGGCCTCACTTTCGGAACGCGCAAACGCCGACGTAGAGGCAGACGACGACATATCCGGCGACAAAAACGTGGACCGGCTCGGCGATGCCGAAAATCAGCACGGCCGCGGCCGCCGAGGCGGCGAACCATACGTCCGTGGGGATGCGAGCGAGCATTTTGAAACTCCCGACCCGCGCGAGGCGCGTGCGGAGGAGTCATCAGCCACCAAAGCGGTTCTCGGGGGACTCACCCCCCATAGCCTCAGGCTATCAATTCCGAGATCGAGCACAAGTTGCCGTCCGCGCAAAAGGACCAGGTGGTCTTTCCAAGAGAGGCCGGATCGCCAGGACCGGCGCCAATCGCCGATCAACGTGCCCGCCTTTCACTGCCTGCGATGCAGGCGCTTCCCGCCTTGCTCGCCAGCCTCGGTGAGCTTCGTCTCCGCGATCGTGGCGAGCTTTTCCCACTCATCGGCAAGGTTGAGCCAGTTTGCGCGGGCCTCGGGGGTCAGCGCACTGTCCGCCAGATGACGGCACTCTTCGGCTTCCCGCCGGCATTCGTCCGGTGTTGCAGTCACCGTGTTCGCCCCTTTTGGCGCACTAAGCGCCCATATAAATTTTGCGTAAACAGGAAAATGGTAGTGTCCAACCGCCGCTGCTTTTTCGGACAGAGACCTTACCCAGCTACCGCAAGACAGAACGAGAACCCGTGCGCTTTGGTCACGGACCCCAAAGCCCGCTTTCCGCGTTGTTCCGCCCGAACGCATGGAGGCAACAATGCGCACATTGACGAAGGCAATTCTGGTTCTCGGCGCCGCGCTCGGCACCGCGATGGCGATGGATATCAGCGTCCCGAGCGTCGCCAAGGCGCAAGGCTTTGCGATCGACGCGCCCGGCGTGCACGTGCGGGTCGGCCGCCGGCATCATCACCGCTACTATGACAACTACTATGGTGGCGGCTACGGCGCCTATGACTACGCGGGACCGCGGCGTGGCGGCGGCTACTACACCTATAATGGCTGCCAGCCGGGCTTCACGATCCAGAGCGGCGTCTGCAAGCCCTATCGCGGCTACTGATCCGGCTTGATGTTTTGGAGGCCGCCCGCTTGGCGGCCTCTTTTTCGGGTACTGGCCGTTTTCCGAGGCGGCTGGTGCCTTTTGACTTTGGCGCTGGCCCCTTTTGAAATGCAGCCATGCGCCACCGAGTCCGAGCCCTCACATTTATCGCTGTCGCCTTCTTTGTGACGGGACTGATAATTACCCACTTCAACTGGGAAACGACGCTCGCGATATTTGTGGTTGGTATTGTGCCGATTGCTGCTTTGGTTCTCGTTGATCCGACTAGACGCTACTCGCGGAGGCAATCAGACGATTAAGCTCTAGAGGCGGACACGACGCTCAGCGCGGCACTTCCTCCTTGCCCTCGTTGAGCTCGCCCTCCTTCGGCCGCTCGGCCTCCGGATCCTTGCGCTCGTCGGCGTGCACGCGTGGCGGCGACGGCGCGCCCTGCGGCGGCTTGCGCGACGGCGTGGGCGCCCTCGCCGGCTCTCGCGAGGCTTCCGACCGCTTGAGCGCGACGACGAACTCCGGCGCGGCGAAGGAAATCTTGGTATCGGCCGGCAGCGCGATGCCGGCGCTCTCGCAGGCGTGCTTGACCGCCTGCACGACGAGTGCGCGCGAGCGCACCTCATAGGTGCGCTGCGACTTCGTCCACCAGCGCACCACGACATTGACATTGTTGTTGGAGAACTCCCACGGCAAGACGTCCGGTTTCGGATCGTCGAGCACATCCTCGATCGGCGCGAGCGCGCCACGGATCACCTCGATGGCGTGCTCGAGGTCCACCTCCAATCCAAGCGGCACCACGATCTCGGTGCGACGGATATCGTAGGCGGTGTTGACCGTCACCGACTGCGTGTAGATCTCGCTGTTGGGGATGATGACGAGGCGTCCGCTGAAGGTCTTGACCAAAGTGGCGCGCGTCTCCACCGCCTGCACGGTGCCTTCGGTGTTGCCGACCTTGATCTGGTCGCCGCGCTTGAACGGCCGGCGGATGAGGATGAGCAGCCCGGCGAGCCAATTCTGCAGGACGTCCTTGAAGGCGAAGCCGATGGCGATCGAGCCGATGCCGAGGCTGGTGAAGATATCGACCGGATGCATCGACGGCAGCACGATGGTCAGCACGACCAGCACGCCGAGCAGCACGGTGAACCAATAGGCGAAGCGGCCGAGCACATAGCCGAGGTCGTGGCGGCCGGCGCGGGCGACGGAATGGTGGAGGATGAAGCCCACCCCATGCGCGATGCCGACAAAGATCAAGGCGACGATCAGGCCGACGATCAGGTTCGGCAGCAGCAGAATGAAATCGTGCAGCCAGGAATCGAGCTTGCCCAGCACCAGCTCGAAGGCGTCGGCGACGTGTTTGGGCGCTTCGGCGGCGTCCTGGGACAGCGATGGAGGTGTCGCGGCCATGACCGCGGCGGTAATGACAGGCGCCGGAAAAAGTTCCGCGCTGCGTCGCAACGGACGGCCTGAAGGCGCTCACGTTTTCAAGTGAGCGCCTTCGACATACGTGAGCCCCTTCGGGGAATCTGAGCCGCTCCGCTACTCCTTACTTCGGGGCGTCGTAGAGCGGCGCGCCTTTGTCGACGATGTGCACCGCGATGTATTTGAACGGCGCGTCGCCGACGATCTTGACGCCGCCATGCGGAACGTCGCGTGCATTGATGGCGGCGAAGCCGGGCACAAACTTGATCTCCTTGCCGTCCGGCGTCTGCACCGTCGCCGGCGCCAGCACATAGAACGCTTCCTCGCCGTGGTGGATGTGGCGATCGAGCGTTTCGCCCGGCTTGTACTCGACCGCCGAGATCACGACCTCCATGTTGGTGCCGGTGAGCGGCGCGCGCTTGAGCTCCTGGCGGCGGCTGCCCGGGTCGACGCTCTGTGCCGAGGCGGCGCTGACGAAAGCCAAAGTCAGACCCGCGGCGAGTATCCAAGCTTTTGCTGTGCGCATCTCTGTCTCCCCCTGTGTTATCCGGCCATGACGGCCGCAGAGCCACAGCATACAGCGACGATGCGACGGCTGTCAGCGTGCCTGTCTGGCCGCATCGGCGGCGGCCTGGCCAGGTTCGCGCGCGATGTCGGCAATGGCGCCCACGACCTGCTCCGGGGCTGCAAAGTGCACCATGTGCCCGACACCGGGTAACACGATGAGCTTCGCGTCTGGAAGAACGCGAGCAAGCGCCTTCGCATTCACGTCGGGGGATAGAACGGCATCATCCGTTCCGGTGATGATCGTGGTCGGCACATTGATCGTGGCGTAGCGCGGCGCCTGACTCTTCAAGGCGTCCTGGACGTCCGACACGTCCTCGGCATTGGCAATGAATTCGGAAGGCCGCAACAAGAGCTCGGCGCCGCTTTTGGCAATATAATCCGCGGGCGGCGATTGCGGTGCGAACGCGGTGCGAACGGCCAAGCCCAATGTCAACCTGCCGATCGGCAATATGACGGTGCGGGTCATCAGCGGGCCCAGGACAGGCGACCGCGCAATCTGCATGGAATAGTCCAGGAGAAAATGGACGAAGTTGTCGTGCCATGCCGACGTCGCCGACGACGGATGCGTGAGCGGCGCGAGCAGGACGAGACCCGCCGTCTGCTCCGGATAGGCGAGCGCGTATGCCAGTGCCAGCGCGCCAGCCCATGAATGTGCGACAAGGATGGCGCGACCGACGCCGATCCGGCTCAACGTCTCGCGCAGGATCGCCGCTTGGCGGGCCGGCGATGCATCCGCGGCGCCGTCAGGGCGGTCGCTCCAGCCATGGCCTGGACGGTCGACGAGAACCACATGATACTGGCGTTCGAGGCGATCCCCGAGAGCCATTCGCATATCGGCCAGATTGATGCTCGACCCGTGCAACAACACCACGGCGGGCGCAGCCCGGTTACCGAGTTCGACAACATGCATCCGCCCGCGCTCGACATCGACGAAACGTCCCGCCGGCGGGTGCTCAGCCTCGATTGTTTGGACGCCAAGCCGGGTGAACAGAAAAAGGCCCGCGAGCATCACCGCGAGGACGATCAGGACCACGACGGTGTTGCGCAGCAGAACAGGCATTTGGCTCCTGGCCATGATTGCTGCCGGCGATCATAGCCATGACCTCCCCGCCTGACCACCAATCCGCATTCCGCACCTGGAGCGCGCAATCGGCCGATGCGTTCCTGCTGCTCGCAGTCGTCGGACTACCCTGGTCGATCTCGGTCGCGCTGCTCTTCCTCGTGTTGTGGGCGATCGCGGCCATCTGTGCGTCGCGCTTCGCGGACGTCGCCCGCGAGCTTGCCACCGCCGCTGCCGGGCTTGCGGCGGCGTTAGCGGCGCTCGCAATCCTTGGCATGACCTGGATGCACGGCACGTGGGCCGAGGCGTTGGGCGGCGCAGACGCGTTCTTCAAGCTCCTGGCCATTCCGCTCCTGTTCGCGCAATTCCGCAGATCGGAAGCCGCGAAATGGATTTTTGGCGGCTATCTGGCCTCGTGCACGGTCTTGCTGACGCTGTCCTGGATCGTTGTGATCTGGCCTCAAGCAGCATTCTCATCCGGCCATGAGCCAGGCGTGCCGCTCAAGAGCGCGGAATCGCAAGGCGTCGAATTCGTCATCTGCGCGTTTGCGCTGCTTTTCATCGGCATCGACGGGATCCGGCGCCGGCACTTGCGCCTGGGTTTCGCCGCGTTTGCCCTCGCCCTGCTGTTTCTCGCCGACCTTTGCACCATTCTCATCGCGGTGAAGCCGTTCATCGTGCCGCACTTCGTGCTGCTGACCATCGTGATCCTGATCATGATCCTGACGGTGAAGGCTTTCGCGATGCGGGGATTGATTGCGGCCGCGATCCTGGTCGCGGCGATCGGAGCGAGCGTGTGGATATGCGCAGACACCGCGCGCGGCAAGAATGAAACGGCCGTCGATGTCATCGCGTCGCGGACGCATGATCTCATCGGGAATGACCGGCTCGCTTATTGGACCAAGTCCATCGGCTTCATCGCCGATGCGCCGCGCTTCGGTCATGGCAGCGGCTCCATTCTCGCCACGTTCGCCCGGTCGGCTGCAGACGAACCCGCTGATCATGCGCATGTGACCGACAACCCGCATCAGCAGACGCTCGCCGTCGGCATCCAGCTGGGTCTCGCCGGAATCGCAATCCTGTGGGCCATGTGGCTTTCACAGCTGCTGCTGTTCTCAGGCGGCAGCATCGCGCATTGGATCGGCTTCACCGCTGTGATCCAAAACATCATCGGCTCGCTGTTCCAATCGGACGTCGCGGATTTCACGGCAGGCTGGGTGTACGTGCTGACTGTCGGCATCGCCGGCGGGGTCGTTCGCGCCCTGCACGAGCAGACTCGATCTGCTGACTAGGGCGCGACCGCGTTGCGGATCATCCGCGCCAGCGCGAGACCGATGCACCGGTAGCCCTCGCCGGAATTGTGCAAGCCATCGAAGGCCACGAGGCCTTCGACGCCTCGCGTGCTGGCTGTCTGCATCAAACGGTATCGCGGGAACAAGGCGACGTGCTCGTCGCGTGCGACAGCCGAGATAAGTTTTTCGATCGTTTCCGCCTCCCCGGTCGCGCGGATTGCGGGCGCGTATTGCAGATCCATCAGGATGACATCGACATTGCTGGCTTTGACCCGGCGAATCGTCTTGCGCAGCACGGCTTCGGAAGCCCTGCTGGCGCCGCCGCGCAATGCGTCATTGGTCCCGACTTGCCAGATCATCAGATCAGGGTTTTGCCGCAGGACATCGCGGTCGAGGCGTTGCGCACTGGCTTCGATGGTGTCGAACCAACGGCCGCTGTTCACCAGCTCGATCTTCTGGCCGGAATAGAACTGCTGCAGTTCCCCTTGCATGACTTCCGGAAAGCCGGGGCCCAGCGTCCCGAAGCCCGTCGTCGACGAGGAGCCGAGCGCAACGATCTTGAGCCCCTGCTTCGCGTCCAATTTCGCTTTTGTCCGCGGTAGCGGAGCAGAGAGATTGAAGCTGCTCGCAAGCGACGCGCACGCATCGCTCGCATCTTCAGCGGCGGCTGGTGTCGCGGCGCAGCAGAGCAGCAGCGTGATGTAGCCGGCTTGCAACCATCGGACATCACCAAACGTCTGCCAAATGTGCCGCGTCATATGGCCGGTGATCATCGATCTTTACGACCGCATCAAGTTGGACGCGGCCGACTTCGTCAAGCGCTTATTGGCCGCGGGACGATCGAGGGAATTTCTTTTGGTTGGCGTTGGTGATGGCGCGGCAACGATCGCAGCTCCTCAAGCACCGGCCCGTTCAGCACCTCTTCCAACCTGGTCAGCGCTCGCGCGATCGTCCCACCGTCCAGCACGCGGTGATCGTAGATCACCCGCACCATGACATTGCCGTCGCCGTCGATCACACCGTAGTTGAGCAAAGTGGTGAGTGGCGACAGCGGGTGCAACGATTCCGCATTGAGTGCTGAATAGACTGAAACGCCGAACGTACCGAAATAATTGCCGCGTTGGCGGCCGATATTCAGCGCCAGCCACCACATCGCTCTGCGCAGTCCTTGCGGCAAGCCTGACAGGCTCAGCGCTCGCCTGAAATCCTTGATTTCTGCAACGGGTGCGGTGCCGGCATGCCGAATGGCGAGACTCAGTTCCTGGACCGAGCCCAGCCCCTTGAGGAGATATGAGAACAGCGTGCGTTCGCCTTCGTACTCGCGTTCCAGGATAATCGTCGCCGTACTGACTGGATATTCGTAAAACTGCGGCCATGGCAGTTTCACGTAGGCACGGCGCAGCTGCGGGCACTCGGCCGCAACGACGGCATAACCTCTTGTGAAGATCGCAGACCATTGCGGTCGATTCGCGCATGCGGCTCTCGCTGCGACCACGGCCTGGATGTTGATGCGTCGTTGCACCGGAATACTCGGTACCGCTTTCGCAAAATACAAAAGATCCATCACCATGCGACGGGTCTTCGAGATTTTGATCGATTTTCCCCGCATCGATCGTGCCTAGATGAACACGCGCGGGATGATCCGCGCGGTCCGCGCCATGTACGCGCGATAATCATCGCCGAAGCTCTCGAGCATCATCGCTTCTTCGCGCTGTATCCGAAATACAAAGAGAAGGGCGGCGCCGATCAATCCGACAGCTCCGGCAAACCAATTCGGCAGCAGCAGCAGCTGCGCGACGCCGAGAAGGAAGAAAGAGGAGTACATCGGATGCCGGACTTGCGAATAGACGCCACCGGTCACAAGGCCGTGCTGCTCGCGCAACTTCAATGTTGCCGACCAGTTGCGCCCCAAATCCTTGTGGCTGCGGCGGAACAACCATAATGCGCCGATCATCACGGCTGTCCCGAGCCAAGCGGGCCACTGCGCGAACGGCCGTTCGAATATCCTCGGCTCATCTGCAATGACGTAGATGAGCGGAATGACCGAGAGTCCTAGCGAAGCGCTGACGAGCAGCACCCATTCACGCAAATCCATGAGCGACGTTTTGACCGCAGTCTTCTTCGACCTGCGCACGAACGGATGTCGAATGACATACCATCCGATAATGCCAACAACCCAGATGATCTCCGCCAATGTTTTGGTCATTGCTCGATCACTCGATTGCGAACGCTGAGATCTCGCACGCTGATTAAACCACTTCGCGCACCGAGACGGTAGTGATTATGGGCTGGGATTGGCTTGCTATGCACGAAGCTAATTAAGGTGCTTCGCACCCGACACAAAAAGTAAGTTCCGAGGCTCAATCTTTTCTTGTGTTCCGGGTGGCTCACAAACTTCAATTGCACATCACCTAGCAGCTTGCTTGTGTTGTGTCGGGTATCGCTCTGAACCGCTCGCTCAGCGCGCGAGATCGCGACCCCTCGCGGCGCCTCGTCTATCAGCGCGGTCAGCAGCCGGATGCTGGAACTCATCAACCAAGCTCAGCGCTGGCGATCGTGGCTTCGAAATTCTAGGCAAGGGCCGACTGTGACCGAGCCAGGCACAGCGCGTCGGCAACTTTAAAGCTGACTGGATTCGGATCTCTTGCAGGCACTGCTCGATGTGGTTCGCCACAGTGCAGTGAGCGGAACAGCATCATGATCGTCAGGATGCCGTGCACCGCGAGCAGGCAGCCAGTGATCGCAGCGATTGTGCGCTTGTGATTCCAATCCACATCGTGACCTCCATCGCTTCTCGCGAAACCGGCGGAGTCGCAAAGGAGAGTTCACTCACTCCTTTTTCGGCCCGACTTTCAGGACGCGACGCAAATCTTGACCGAGGCCGCCCTACTCATAAAAATGGCCGGGGCGTCGACTTCGGCCTGCGATCGAGGGGCTATAAACATGTCTATCTTTTCCCACTGCGCAAAAGCGTTCTTAACTCTCGCTATTCTTGCGCCCGTGTCCGTGAATGCTCGCGACATTGTTCGCCTTAGCGGCTATTCGGCCGGCACGGTCGTTGTAAAGACAAACGAGCGACGACTGTATTACGTTTTCGATGATGGCAAGGCGATCCGCTATCCGGTCGGCGTCGGTCGAGCCGGCATGGCCTGGTCAGGGACGGTTTCCGTCGACGGCAAGTACATACGGCCCGCGTGGTCTCCGCCCGATGTGATCAAGCGCGAAAACCCCAGAATTCCGAACGTCATTCCGAGCGGCAGCCCGGCGAACCCGATGGGTGAAGCAGCAATAACCCTGAGCGGAGGCGGCCAGTACGCCATCCATGGCACCAACAATCCAGGCTCAGTCGGCCGCTTCGTCTCTCATGGATGTTTTCGCATGTACAACAGCGACGTGATGGACCTGTACAACCGCATCAGCTTAGGCACACCGGTTGTCGTGTTGCGGTGAGTGGAGAGTTGACAGTGTTGGTGGACAGATCTCTTCGAGTCGCCCTTTCAATATGCGTTGCCGGCGCTGCATTGGCGGCCACGGCATCGCCGGCCGCCGCATGGTGGCAATTCGTAGCCAACAGCCCGAGCGGGCAACGACAGGTCTCGCCCCGCTACAAGACCAAGGAGGAATGTGAGGCCGCGATCAAAATCGCAGAAGCGAAGTTGGCGAAGCAATATCCGGAACTCTATCCGCTGGTCGGCAGCTGCGAAGAATACCGCTGATTTCCTTGTGGAAGATGGGCGTCTCGCCGGTTGCGTGTGTTTTCCGACAAATCAAGGGGGAACATGCCCGGACGTCGAAATTTATGGTGGGATGTGGCTTTCTTGCACTAGTCGGTGCAGCCATTCTCACCGATCCTTGTGTGGATTAGGCAGGAGGTGGATGCAATGAAAAAGCTTGTCGTTATGGGAAGCGCGTTGGCTTTGGGCTTCCTTGTTCTGAACGGGACGCAGATCGTGACCGGACCGGAAGGTCTGGTCGTGAAGTCGGGACAAGCGCTCGCGGCCGATATCGCTCCGGCGCCGGCGCCCGCGCCGGTCGGCAAGGGGAAGGCCCCGATCATCGGCAAGGGCAAGGGCAAAGCTCCGGTCGTGACCCGGGGTTAATTCGCTCGACTGAGTCCGCTACTCAACGGGTCGTGGAGAGGCGCCAGAGCGTGCCTCTCCCGCTGGGTTGATTCGCGGCTGAGATCAAGCACGGATAGCTTTTGCTAAAGTGAGGCATGCATGCGGTGCCGGTTACCTAATGCCTGCGGCCTGCTCTTTTGTGTGGGTTTGGCAGCTACTCTAAGCTTGGCCCCTACGTCGGCCCGTGCGCAGGCCTCGTCTTCCGAAACGTCCGGCTCTTCGCCCGCACCTGCCGCCTCTACATCTTCTGCATCTGCCCACAAGCAAACGCCCAGGCGGGTCGCAAGCGCTGCGCCGAAGCGTGGCCAAGCTTGGACGGTCAACGACGAGCCGTACATCGGCAGCGGCGCACCGAAATGGCGGTATTTCGTCGAGTTTCGGGCGCGCAATGCAGCCAGCTACGGCCACATGTACGTTATGTTCGGCGAAGTGAACGATCGCCACGAGGTCGTCAAAAGCGAAGTAGATGGCTTCTTTCCCGCCGGAGACGAGCGCGGCTGCGAGAACTGCAGCGTCTATTACTGGACGATCGGTCACATCGTGCCGGTCCCCTCGGAAATCGGCGCAAGCGACGGCGACCTTGAAGAGCAATACGTGCTAGGCCGCTTCCGCGTCTGGATCGACGCGGAGCAGTACCAAGGCCTGATCGCCTACATCAATGAACGCAAGGCCAATAAAGGCTTGTGGAATGCCTTGTTCGCAAATTGCGTCACCTTTGCGCGGGATGTGGCAGCGTTTCTGAAGGTCAAAATGCCGCCGGCCCTCGCCTTGGCACCCAGCGTGATGATGTATCCGAAGGACGTGGTCGACGGGATGCGGGAAGCGAATGGGTTGCGGCAGGAGCAGATGCCGCTGCGGGATGCCGCGGGGACGGCCGAAAAGGCGACGGCATCATCGCCAAAGAAAAAGATAACCAGCAGGCGCCCTGCCGAACAGCCCGTTTCCGCCACGTCCGCCTCTGCGAGCGCAGCGACCCGCTAGGCGTTACCGACATTGGTGCTGAATGAGGTTGCGCGCCGGTCATCTTAACCGTGCGCGCAGCTGTCATTTGTAAGTTGTCCTTCGCAATCGCAAATTCCTGATCGGGTCAGGACTTGTCCTTTGCGAAGAAGCATTCGCCGGATCGGAGTGGCTGGGCTTGCCGCCATGCTCGTGGCAGGCTCGCGCGCAAATGCCGTTCCCGCCGATCGTGCGGCGACCTTGACCCGTTCGCAAACGACCGGCCGCTACTTCGTCAATTTCCGCAGCCGCCCCGGCTATTTGTTCGGACACACCTTTATTGTGCTCGGTCGCTTTGACCCGGCCCGGGGCCCACGAGAACTCCAGTATGCTGGCATTTATCCGCTCGACGGGCAGCGCGGATTGATCATTGGCTCGGTGGTTCCAGTCCGCGCCTCCATTCGTGGCGTAGAAGAGGATTTCAACAAGCGGCCTAACAACATCTACCGGCGAGCGCTGACGGCGCGAGAATACGCGTTTTTGTCCACGGCGCTGAAACAGGCGCGCATGAGGTCCTGGAAATGGCACCTCGTGTTCGCCAACTGCAATGACTTCGCCATCTCCACAGCGAAGCTGCTCGGCCTGCGGACTCCATCCTCATGGCTTCTGCCCCCCTCTTTGTCGCCCAGCTACGCCTGCTGAACGAAGGCGCATCTCGACGGCAGCAAGCACTGGCACGGCAAAACAGCGGGCGCGAGGCGTCGCCCCGCTGATTTGAACCTTCCCGCCTCGCCACGCGACTAACGACGAGACATTGCTCGCACCGGGGGAACCGCTCAGGCTCCCCGCACCAGGTTCTTTTCTCCATGCGCATCATCGTCGGCTTCTTCACCGGTGTTCTCGGCATGCTCGCCGGCTGGGCGGGCCTGGCGTCCCTCGTGATGGCGTTGGGCGGACGGGATCGCGACGGCGGCATCGCCATGGCCGCGGTGCTCAGCATCGGCCCGATCGGCGGCGCCCTCGGCTTCATCGCCGGCGTGCTGCTGTTCGTCTGGATCGGGATCAAGCGCGAGAAGACGCCGGCGCCGGCTCCCGGCGCGGCAGCGGCCGTCCTGGAGCAGCCGCCGATACCCGCGCCGACGCGGATCTCCCGTCCGTTTGCCGTCATTGTTCTCATCATCAGCGGCGTGCTCGGCTTTGCGGGTTGGTGGGAATTCATCCGCTCGCCCTACCTCACCCACGGCGCCGACGCGGAGATGACGCTCGCCATGCAATTCCGCTTGCCGCCGGGCACGACGCTCCCCGCGAACGCGGACGAGCTCGAGCTGATGGTCGAGGACGGCGATGGGCGCGCCTCCACCTATTACGGCGAGAGCTGGTTCGGTGCGCGGAAGTGGCGCGCGCTCGACGGCGATCGCGAGGTTCTGTTCGCCAGCGCCGAGCTCAACAAGATCACCTATTGGCGCAAAGTGACGTTGCAGCTGCCGAATGCGCCGGCGCAGATCTGGACGCTCGATCTCGACGCCAACCCTTATCCGGTCCCCGACTACACGCCGTGGGAGAAAGCCAACGCGCCGACGGACGTCGCGATCGAGATGCGCTTCCGGCTCACCGCGGATCGTTGCGCGGTGTGCGCCTTCCTCAGCAAGTGAGCTCACGCACGCCCGCGGCGGCTCCGATTCCAGGGTGAGTTCCATGGAGTTCGGATTGGAATCCGGGACGAATTTCGCGCTATGATGGCCGCGCACGGCGCGCCGGTGATTTGGGGGGAACCGAGCCGGCGCCGGGGGAGCGGGGATGCGAACGTCCTGGTGGGCCTGCCTCTGCGTGGGCGTCATGACATGCTCGGCGGGCTTTATTCTCGCCAAGCGGTCGATGCCGGCCGGCACCGTGGAAGCGTCCGCGCCATCGGAATGGCGTGACATCGGACCGCAACCAGCGCCGTCCGTCACGGAGGCGTCAGTCAGCATCAAAGACAAAGACCAGGCGCCGTCGCTGAGTATCAAAGACAAAGACCCGGAGCCCTCGCGCGCCATTGCCTTGGCGCCTTATGGCTCGCAGCCTGAGGCCGCGCCCGACGCGGCGAAGGACGCGAAGGCCATGTTTCTGGCGGACGCCGCCGCGACCGGCTCGATCAAGCCGCTTGAGCTCAGCGATGTGAAGCCGGCGCCGCCGCTCATCGACAAAGCGCAGGCGCGGCTCCCCGGCCTCGCGCCGGCGCCCGCCGCTGTGCAGCCCGCTCCGCCCGAGCCAGCGCCCGCTCCGGTGAAAGAAGCGCGTCTCGAGCCCGCGACCGCACCGCTGCCGCCGTCCGAGATCAACGCGCCGACACAAGATCTCTCATTGCTGACCTATTACGCCTATTCGGAAATGCCGCCGGCGGTGAAACCGGCGGAGACCGTGCTCAACGCGCTCAAGGACATCCCGCGCGGCTCGGTCATGGATGAGATCAGGCTCATTGCAAACACGCTGCATCTCGACTTCACCTTCATGAAGACGATCGCCAAGATCGAGTCCGACTTCGATCCCAAGCAGCGCACCGGCTCCTATATCGGGCTCTATCAGCTGAGCAAGCATGAGTTCGAGCTCTACGGCTCCGGCAACATCCTCGATGCGCGCGACAACGCGGTCGCTGCCGCCTTCAAGTTCAAGACCGAGGCGATCCTGTTCGAGATCTTCATGCACCGGAAGACGACTTTGAACGACGTCTATCTGATCCATCAGCAAGGCGTCGACGGCGCGGAAGAGCATGTCAGCCATCCGCAGCGGCTCGCCTGGAAATCCATGTGCGCCACCGACGAAGGCCGGGAAAAGGGCGAGAAGTGGTGCAAGCGCGCGATCTGGGGCAACACGCTGCCGGCGATCAAGCGCGTCTGGAAGAACGTCAACAACGTCACCTCGGCCGCCTTCGTCTCCATGTGGCAGCAGCGCGTGGCACAGTTCTACGCGCGCTATTCGGCGGCAACGCCGAATTGATCGGGCGGACCGGCGCCGGCGCAATCGACCTCGTGCGACATATAGTCCAGAGATCGCTTCACGCGGTTGATGGCGCGAAACGACGCGGCTTTAATCCAACAGAATATCTGCGAATTTGAGCGGGGCGCTTGCGATGAGCGGAGGAAAACATGCGCACGAGTACGTTCGCCATGTCGGCAAAGTTGGCTCTCGTTCTTCTATTCGCGCAAGGCGTCACGGCAAAGGCCAACGAGGTCAAGGTCATCGCCGGCGCCGCATTTGCTCCAGCGCTGTCGGAGCTTGGCCCTCAATTCGAGCGCACGACCGGCGACAAACTGATTGTCGAGTACGGCATCACCGGAACACTGAAGCGGCAGATGGAAAGTGGTGAAGCCTTCGACCTCGCAATCATACCTGAAGGCCTGATCGATGCTGCGGTGAAGCAAGGCAAGATCGCTGCCGGCACGCGCCACGAAATCGCTCGGGTCGGCATGGCTGTGGCGGCGCGCGCGGGGGCGCCCAGGCCCGACATCAGCTCCGTCGACGCCTTCAAACGCGCGCTGCTGGACGCAAAGTCGATTGCCTATCCGCCGCAGGGTGCGGTCGGTATCCATCTCGCGAAGGTCTTTGAACGCCTCGGCATCGCCGAGCAGATGCAGAGCAAAATCAAGCCGCAGAAGAGCGTCGGCGCCGTTCCCAAAGCGGTGGCCGCAGGCGAGGCCGAACTCGGATTTGCACCAAGCACCGTCTTCCAAAACAAGAAGGACATAGAGATGGTCGGTGCTTATCCATCCGAGCTGCAGCACTATATCGTCTACGCAAGCGGCATCAGCGGATCTGCAAGCCGGCCGGACGATGCCAAGGCGCTCCTCAAATATCTGATGTCGCCCGGCTCCATTGCCGTGATCAAAGCAAAAGGTCTGGAGTCTCTCGTTACCGCGAACTGAGCTGCTGCTGTTCCCGAGCTCATGCCGACAATGCGGTCGCGTTCAAGTTCAAGACCGAAGCGATCCTGTTCGAGATTGGCCTTCGTCTCCCTGTGGCAGCAGCGCGTGGCGCGGTTTTACGCGCGCTATTCGGCGGCCACGCCGAACTGAGCCAGCCAGGGCTTTATTGAATGTGGCCCCTCCCCTACGCGCAAGGCTGATGCCGAACCCCGCCTGTTGAAACCGCGGGACCGCTGTGGCATCGGTGCCCCTGCACTTTAGGGGACCCGCACCCATGCCAAAAATGTACGAAGCCCTCGCCGAAGCGTTCCGCGCCGAGGGCGTCGACACGCAGTTCGTCCTCATGGGCGACGGCAACATGCACTGGTCCACCGCCTTCGCGAAACTGCCGGGCGTCGAGACCGTGCATGTGCGGCACGAGCATGCGACCGTGGCGGCGGCGACCGCCTACAACGTCGCCACCGGCAAGCTCGCGGTGGCGTCCGTCACCTGCGGCCCCGGCGTCACCCAGTTGATGACGGCGCTGCCGGCCGCGGTGCGCGCCCGCCTGCCGATGGTGGTGTTTGCCGGCGAGCCGCCGATCAACGCCAAGTTCTACAACCAGGCCATCGACCAGGCGCCGCTGGTGACGGCAACCGGCGCGCGTTACATCGCCGCGCACAGCGTGCCGCGCATGATGGACGCCGTGCGCGAGGCCTTCCACATCGCGCGGCACGAGCGCCAGCCGGTGGTGCTCGGCATTCCCTACGACCTGCAGAAGGTCGAGCACATGGCCAACCAGCCCTACGAGACCTCGGCGATGTACGAGCCGAAGGCCGGGCGCATGCATCCCGATCCCGCGATCGTCGCCGAGGCCGTCGAGCGGCTCGCCGCGGCGAAGCGGCCGATCATCCTCGGCGGCCGCGGCGTGCTGTGGTCCGGCGCGCGTGATGCGGTGATCAAGCTCGCCGATCGCACCGGCGCGCTCCTCTCCAACACGCTGCCGGCGCGGGGCCTGTTCCACGACCATCCGTTCGGGCTCGGCATCGTCGGCAGCTACTTCACGACGCTCGGCAAGGAGATGTACGAGAGTGCCGACGTCGTGCTCGCCGTCGGCACCAGTCTCTCTTATTACGTCGGCGCCGGGCACTTCTGGGGCAAGGCGTTCAAGATCCAGCTCGACGATGCGCCGCGCGGCCTGCGCGACGGGCAGAAAGCCGCCGACATCTACATCAAGGCCGATGCGCTCGTCGGCACCGAGGCGATCCTCGCCGGCCTCGACAAGAAGCTCGGCGCCGGCAAGCCGACGGCGGCGGCGATCCGCAGCAAGGAGCTCGCGCATCGCATCGCCACCGAGCCGGCGGACGATATGCCGTTCGACATCGCGCCGGGCCTGCTTGACCCGCGCAAGGCGATCGAGGCGATCGACGCGGTCATCCCCAAGGATTGGGACATCGTCGGCGGCAGCGGGCATCAGGCCTATTTCAACACGCAGATGCGCGGCCGCCCGGCGGAGCGCTACACGACGGTGCGCGAGTTCGGCGCGGTCGGCAACGGCCTGTCTTACGCGCTCGGCGTCGCCGCGGCGCGCCGGCAGGGCCGCGACGGCAAGGTGGTGCTGTTCGAAGGCGACGGCGGGCTCATGTTCCACATCCAGGAGCTGGAGACGCTCAAGCGCTGCGGCTATCGCGTGCTGATCTGCGCCATGAACGACGGCGGCTACGGCTCGGAATTCCACAAGCTGCGCGCCGACGGCGTCGACGACCGCTACGCGCTGTTCGGCCGCCCCGCCTTCGAGAACATCGCGCGCGGCTTCGGGCTTCGCGGCAACGAGATCCGCGACGTGTCGGTAATTCCGAAGCTGTTCGCCGACTTCGCCGCGCAGGGCGAAAGCGAAATCTGGAACATCCAGATTTCCGACCAGGTCACGGCGCCGGTGATCCGTCAGACCATCAAACGCGGCCACGGCAATATGTGAGACGGCCGCTTGCTTCGGCGCCGTGGCTTAGAGCCGGATAGCTTTAGATCGAATCGCTATCCCGCTCTAGATTCTTGATTGCGCATGATCTTTTCCGAAAACCGGTATCCACTTTTCGGGATCATGCGCTAGTGGCCGCGGCGCCTGCGCGTGCGCGCCGCTTTCTTTCCGGCATGCACACGTGAGGCGTGCGACTGGCTTCTGCCGCCTTTGCGGCCGCCCTTGCGGGATGACGAATGGCTCGTCTTCTTGCCGCGCCCAGAGCCGCTTTTCTTGCCGCCGCCGGACTCTTTATTCACCGTCGCCCAGGCACGGCGCTCAGCCTCCTTGTGCGAGGTACCGCGCTTTTCATAGCCCTTGGCGATATGTTTCGCCTTTCGCTTCTGCTTGCCGGAATAGCTCGATTTACTGCCGCGCGGCATGTGCATCTCCTTCGCCGAATAGGGAAGGAACCTGCGCCGCAGCTGCATTGTTCCGCGCCGGGCGGCGATCCGAATGCTCGACGCGCAGCGTAGGAACGAGCGTGACGCATTGACGTTCTCCGGACATGCGCTGCAGACACACCCGCGCCCGCCTTCCACGCCCAAAACTCTTGCGCATGCGCAGGCGGCTGCTCGCCTTCAATGAGCAGGACGACGAGGACCTCGAGCTCTATCTGGGCGGCGGCGCCGATGACGCGAAGGAGCAGCCAGCAGGTTCGCATTGATCGTTCTCCGAGACGGCTGCAAAGCGCACGCTTTGCGCAGAGCGCCGGCGTGGCTATGCTCGCGCGCCAACGTCGGAGACCGCGTGTCCACCCCGCGCATTTATGGCGTCGCCCGCACCCGCGCTTTCCGTGCGCTTTGGATGGCGAAGGAGGCCGGGATCGATTTCGAGCACCTGCCGATCGAGATCGGCGACGGCGGCGCCCGCTCGGCGGATTTTCTCGCCATCAATCCGAACGGACGGCTTCCCGTCATCGTCGACGACGGCTTCGTGTTGTTCGAGTCGCTGGCGATCACGCTCTATCTCGCGAAGAAATACACCAGCGGCACGCTCTATCCCGCAACGCTTCAGGGCGAGGCGAAGACGTGGCAATGGAGCATGTGGGCGCTCACCGAGGTCGATCGCGGCGTCAACATCTGGTCGCTGCACGCGATCCGCCTGCCGGTCGCCGAGCGCGACGCCGGCAAGCGCGAAGAGGCGCTCAAGGTTCTGGCGGCGCCGTTCGCCGTGCTCGATGCGGCGGTGGCGAAGAATCCATATCTGCTCGGCGATGCCTTTACGGTCGCCGATCTCAACGTCGCCGCCGTCATCAGCCGCGCCGTTGATATGGATCTCTCCGCGGTGCCAAATCTCAAAGCCTGGCTCACGCGCTGCCTTGATCGGCCGGCCGCGCGCGAGGCGCTGGCGCTCAAGACCAAGGCCGACCGTGAAACGCCCGCCGAGGTGACCCGGCGCATCGCCAGGAACAACCGCTTGTGAGGCCGCGGCGAACCAGCATCAGCGACGGGCCGCAGCTGCCTCGGGTCCCATATCAGGACCGATTGGCCCGATATCGACAAACGCCGTGGCTGACCGAGCTCTCCGATCCCTGCATGGTCCGTCCATTGCCGGACACGGTGAAGATGATCCGGTTCGTGTGCGTCGGATACGAGCGCCGCATCGTCAGCGTCCCTCCGGAAACCGTACCAGCGATCGATCCGTCGCCATCGTTTCCCGTGGCCGTGCCGGCAAACGAACCATCGTCATCTTGCGCAAATTCGAAATTGCCGGACCATTCACTGGCGTCATCACATTTCGCGATCCAAACCCAGCGACCCCCTAGCGAAGAGCGGGCGGCGCCATGATCGCTTTCGCTGCGTCGCTTTCTCGCGCGCTGCTCCTGCGACCGTGAAGGGGCCTCGGTCCGTCCAGTCACCCCCTTGTCGTGCTTACCGACAACACCTCCTGTCGACCCCGACTGCGCAAGGGCGACACCAGCATCAACGGCGGACGCCGCAATCCCGACCAAAATTGTGCAAGCTATCGCTATCCAGCGCATCGGATTCCGGTTCCCGTGGCTCGACAAAGATGGTCCATTTCCTCCAGGGCGGCAATTGCGCTTTGCCGGCATGTTACCGGCGCCTCCTGAAAACGCGATTCGCCCACCCTTGCCGCTCGCGCGGCCGCTCGTTAACTTCCAACAATCGAGCTTTGTTACGTGAACCACACAAGCGCGGCAGCGTTGTCGACCGGAGCTGGGTATGGTCAATCGATTGGCGAGGACGCACTCCATTTCGGCAATGCGGCATTGGTCCCAAAGCACGGTGAGGCGGCCTGCGGCGATCGCGACTCTTGCGGCGGTGGGCGCGCTGACGGCGCTGATCGCGCTGCCCCTCGCCTCGCAGGCGCGTTCCGCGCAGCCCGCCGAGACGGTGGCGCCGCGTCCGGCCGGCGAGCCGATCATGGCGATCGTCTCCATCAAGACCCAGCAGGTCACCTTCTACGATGCCGACGGCTGGATCCTGCGCGCCCCGGTCTCGACAGGGGTTTCCGGCCGCGAGACACCGGCCGGTGTGTTCGCGGTGCTGGAGAAGGAAAAAGACCACCACTCCACCATGTATGACGATGCCTGGATGCCGAACATGCAGCGCATCACCTGGAACGGTATCGCGCTGCATGGCGGCCCGCTGCCCGGTTACGCCGCCTCCCATGGCTGCATCCGCATGCCCTACGGCTTTGCCGAGAAGCTCTACGACAGGACGCGGATCGGCATGCGCGTGATCATCGCGCCGAACGATCCGACCCCGGTGGACATTTCCGATCCGAAGCTGCTGACGCCGAATGCGCAGGCGCTCGCCGCCGCTCCGGCGCGCATCGACACCGCCGCCCGCGAGGCCGCGGACGCCGCAAGGGCGGCCGACGACGCCAAGCGAGCGGCCGCGCGCGACAAGCGCGACGTGGCGTTGCTCCCGGCGACGCTGCGCAATCTCAAATCGCTCAAGAGCCGCGCCGATGCCGAGCTCGCTTTCGCCGAGAAGGCGCTCGCCAGCGCATCGACCGACCAGGCCAGGGCCAAGGCCGAGGAGCGCCAGCAGAAGGCCGCCGCCAAGGCCGCGGACGCGGCGGCGAAGCTCGATGCAGCCACGGCCGATGCCAACGCCAAGCGTGATGCCGACGCCGCCGCGAAGGACGCGCTGAAGGCGGCAGAGGCGAGGAAGACCGCCACCGCCAAGACGGCGCTCGACGCCAAGCTCGCGCTCGAGCCGGTCTCGATCTACATCAGCCGCGCAACACAGAAGCTTTACGTCCGCCGCAATACGCATAAGCACTGGCCGGACGGCGGCGAGGTGTTCGATTCGAGTATCGAGGTCCCGATCAGCATCCGCAATCCGGAGAGGCCGATCGGCACGCATGTGTTCACCGCAATGGCGCGCAACGGCGACGGCAGCCTGCGCTGGAGCGTGGTCTCGATCGACAACGGCGATGAGGCCAAGGACGCGCTCGACCGCATCACGATGCCGCAGGAGATTCTCGATCGCATCGCGCCGACCGCGGTGCCGCGATCCTCGATCGTCATTTCGGACGAGCCGCTGAGCGCCGAGACCAACTACCGCACCGAATTCGTCGCGGTGCTGAGCAACCAGCCGCAGGGCGGCTTCATCACGCGCCAGCCGACCACCGATTTTGCCAGCGACGAGTATCGCAACGACGGTTACGGCGGCTACGGCGGTGACGACAACTTCTTCTCCCGGCGCAGCTGGGGCTACCAGCCGGGCTATGTGCCGCGGAGCAACGGCTATGGCTATGGCTATCGCCCGCGGCAACGGGACTGGTGGTAAAGACGCCGAGGAGGCTCAAGGGCGCGCCGGGAACGGGTTAGATGTCAACGCGTACCGATGCGTTGGTGTCGCAGCGAGAAACCGGCAAAATGGCTGCGTCCATCTTCCCCGTTGTGGCCGGTTGTCACCCGGCGCGGTAAGTCAAACTCAAGCCTCGCAGGCGCGGTTCCAGACACTCGCGGCAGGTTTTGAGCAAGTCCGCAGCTAACGGCGCGTCCGCTTGCGGGCCTGTGCGCGCGACTGCTGTGCCATCTGCTCGTCGCCGACGAAATCCACCACCGTCCCCTTGCTCACTGACGAGGCGAGCTGCAGCGCGTCCCAGTTGGTGAGGCGCACGCAGCCATGCGACTGCGTCTTGCCGACCTGCGAGGGGTCGGGCGTGCCATGGATGCCGTAGCCTTCGCCCTGCAGGCCGATCCAGACCACGCCGACGGGATTGTTCGGGCCGGGCTTGATAGTGAACGGCCGGCGCGCATGCACGCCGCGAAACGCGTAGGCCGGATTGTAGTGATAGGTCGGATTGTGCGCGATGCCGGTGATCTTCACGCGCCCCGAGGGCGCCGGCTTCTCCGTGCTGCCGGCGGTGACCGGGTAGAAGGCGAGCAGCGCCCCGTTCTGGTCGAAGGCGCGTGCGGTCTGCGCGGTCTTGTCGATTTCGATGCGCGCGGTTTTGGCAGGAAGCTGCGGCGGCCCGAGATTGGGAACGAGGATGACCTCTCCCGCTGCGAAGTGACGGCCGGGATTGAGCGCGGTGAGCAGCGCTTCGCTCACGTGAAACGTCTCGGCGATTTCCTCGCGCGGATCGCGGTAACCGAGATGCGGCAGCGCTTTCATCTTTTCCAGATGCGTGGGGATTTTCGGCGTGAACGGACCACTGACACTGGCCGCCGTCAGCGTGTAGGAGACGACGGCGGGCGCGTCCGAGGTTTGCGTCAGGCGCTGCCAGAGATCCGCATTGAGCGTCTGCGCATCGGGAAGGCCGTTCGCCTGCGCAAACGCGCTCAGCGCCTTGTGGAAATTATCGCCGGCCTTGCCGTCGATTTCGCCCGGCGAGAAATGCGCGCGATCGAGCAACACTTGCGCCTTGACGAGCAGCGGACTGAAGCCACGCTCCGGCACGCGCTGGTTCGGTTGAAGCTGGGCCTGGTTGATCGCATCGGCATCGAGGCGAGCAGCGGAGGCGGCGCCGATCGTCAGGGTCAGCACGAATGCCAGGATCGCGCCTGCGATTGCCGTCCCCGCAGATGTCTTCTCGCCGCCTGAACGCATGGTAGTCTGATAACGGCCCCTGCATGGCCGGGTTCCAAGAACTCTTTGTTGGGCGTCAGCGCGCGTGATAGGCCGGCCGATGCTCACGCAACCAGAACGGCCCGCGCGGCTTGTTATGGCGGCCGAACCAGCGAGGCGTGCGGCATGAGCAGGCAAGAGCACGACCGTGAAATGATGACGCGCTGCATCGCGCTGTCGAAGACCTCCGGCCGTTCGGGGGAATATCCGTACGCCGCGCTGATCAGCCGGGGCGACAAGGTCGTCGCTGAATCGACCAATCGCGTGCGTCACGAGCACGACGTCACCCGCCACGCCGAGATCGTGGCGATCTCGCTGGCGCAGCACGCGCTCGCGAGCGAGAGCCTCGACGACTGCGCGATCTACATCAATGCCGAGCCGTGCGCGATGTGCTCCTTCGCCATCCGTGAGTGCCGTATCCGCCGCGTCGTCTACGGCCTGAGCTCACCCCATATGGGCGGCGTGAGCAAATGGAATGTGCTCGGCGATGCCGACCTGTCGAAGGCGATGCCCGAGGTCTATGCGCCCCCTCCGGAGATCGTGGCGGGCTACATGGAAGCGGAAGTGCAGCAGGCGCTGATCGAGTGGCATCCGTTGATCGCGCGCATCATCGAGCACCGCGGCCTGTTCGGCTCGGCGCCGCGCGTGCATGCGGCGGGCCTCACCGCGCCGCCGCCGCATCGCCACGACAATCCCCTGCTCCGCTTCCTGCGGCGCAATTTCTTCGATTATTTCGGGCGGCGCTAGCGGCCTCTGCTGGCGCACCCTGGCGCATTTCCGCTATACGGCGCCTCAACAGATAAAAACGGAGGAAGCCAATGCTCGCCGCTGTCGCCACCGAGAATGGCCTCGAAGTGCGGGACATCCCGCAGCCAAAGCCGAAGCCGCACGAGATCCTGGTGAAGGTGAAAGCCGCGAGCCTCAACCGCGCCGACCTTGCCGCCTCGCGCGGGCATGGCGGCCATGGCGCAGCCGGTGACACCGTCGGGCTCGACTGGGCGGGCGAAGTGGTCGAAGTGGGCTCCGAGGCGAAGGGCGCCTTCAAGGCCGGCGATCGCGTGATGTGCGCCGGCAAGGGCGGTTACGCCGAATATGCGGTGGCCGACTGGGGCCGCACGGTCCCCGTGCCCGCCAGCATGAAATTCGAGGACGCGGCGACGCTCCCCGTCGCGCTCGGCACCATGCACGACGCGCTCGTCACCAACGGGCGGCTGAAAGCCGGCGAGAGCGTGATGATCCAGGGCGCAAGCTCGGGCGTCGGGCTGATGGCGCTGCAGATCGCGAAACTCCTCGGCGCCGGCACGGTCATCGGCACCTCGACCAATCCCGAGCGCCGCGCGCGGCTCAAGGAGTTCGGCGCCGACGTCGCCATCGATACCAAGGCCGCGGACTGGTCGGATCAGGTGCTCAAAGCGACCCAAGGCAAAGGGGCCAACGTGATCATCGACCAGGTGTCGGGCTCTCTGGTCAACGGCAGCATGAAATGCGCGGCGATCCTCGGACGCATCGTCAATGTCGGACGGCTCGGCGGCGGAAAAATCGAGTTCGACGCCGACCTGCATGCGATGCGACGCATCGACTATATCGGCGTCACCCATCGCACGCGCTCGGTCGACGAGCTGCGCGAGGAGACGCGCGCCATGTGGACGGCGCTCTCGGGCGCGGTCAATGCCGGCAAGCTGCGGCTGCCGGTCGAGAAGGCGTTTCCGCTCGCCCAGGCGAAGGCGGCGCAGGAGATGATGCGCGCGAATAAGCACTTCGGGAAGATCTTGCTGGTGCCTTGAGAAGCCCCTCTCCCGCCCTCGCGCTGGCGAGCGCAGCGAGCGGCCAGCGCGAACATTTTTTAAGTAAGCCGCGCCGGACCTTTGCGTCGCTCAGCGGCGCGGCCTCGCGAGAGGATGGCGAGCGCGACGCGCGAGCCGGGAGAGGGTAACAAGCGATGCTTCGAAGAGGCTTACTCAACACGTGAGCGACTTCGGCCGCTGAACGCCTCCAGCGCCCTACTCCGCCTTGATATGCGCGGCGCGCACCACCTTGCCCCACTTCTCGGTGTCGGCGGCGACGAGCTTGCCGAAGTCGGCAGTGCTCAGCGGCATCGGCGTGCCGCCGAGCGCGGCAAGGCGCTCCTTGATGGTGGCGTCGACGAGGCCGGCATTGAGCTCGGTGTTGAGCCGCTCGAGGATCTCGCGCGGCGTGTCCTTCGGGGCGCCGATGCCGTACCACGCGGTCGCCTCGTAGCCCGGCAACGTCTCGGCCACCGTCGGCACATCCGGCAGCGCGGGAGAGCGCGTCGTCGAGGCCACCGCCAGCGCGCGCAGCTTGCCGGCGCGGATGTGTGGGATGATCGGCAGCGTCGTCTCGAACATCGCCTGCACATGCCCGCCCATGAGGTCGACCAGCGCCGGGCCGCCACCGCGATAGGGCACGTGCACGAGCTCGACGCCCGCCACCTGCTTGAACAGCTCGCCGGCGACATGCGGCATGGTCCCGCTGCCGGCCGAGGCATAGTTGACCTTGCCGGGATTGGCCTTGGCGTAGGCGATGAACTCGGGAAGCGTCTTTGCCGGCACCGCGGGATTGACCACCAGCACCTCGGGCACGCGCACGATGCCGCCGACCGGCGCAACGTCGTGCACGACGCTGAAGCTCAGGTTCTCGTAAAGGGTCGCATTCACCACCGACGGCGGGCCGAGTACGATCAGCGTGTGCCCGTCGGCAGGCGCGCGCACGACATATTCGGTCGCGGTATTGCCGGCAGCGCCGGCGCGGTTCTCGACCACGACCGGCTTGCCGAGATGATCGCTCAGCCACGGCGCAACGAGCCGCGCGCAGATGTCGTTCGGGCCGCCGGCGGCGAAGCCGACGATCAGCCGCACCGGCCGGCTCGGATAATCGAGCGCGGCGGCGCCACGCGCGAGCGCCGGCAGCGCGGCGGCGGAAGCGGCGAGGCGCAGGAAGCGCCGACGCGGAATGATGACGGTCATGTAAGTCCCCACGAGTGGCTCATGCACGCGAGGGGGAGATTAGCCGAGGCAGCGGACTTCAAGAAGTGTTGAAGGCGATCGCTTTCTCTACCCGGACGCTTATCATCCGCCCGGGGTTGTCGAGCCAGGAGACACCATCATGCGCATCACAATCTTCGCTGCCCTTGCCGCCGCCCCGCTCCTGCTCATAGCCGGCACACCCGCGGCACACGCCCAGGACGGTCCCTGGTGCGGTGTGCAGCAGCGCGGCGGCATGTCCTGGAACTGCTCGTTCCAGACGCTCGAGCAATGCCGCCAGGAGATGGTCGCCGGCAACCGCGGCTACTGCAACCAGAACCCGAGCTTCTTCGGACGTGCGGAGGGACCGCGACCGCGCCGGCATCGGCATCGGTATGAGCCGCGCTGAGCCGCGTAGGCGCCGCGCCTGGACCGTCACTCCCCCGCCGCCCAAGTAATCGCTTTGTAATCGAAGCCGGCTTCGATGGTCGGCTTGATCACGGCGAAATAGGGCGAGATGTCGAAATCGCGCGGCGTGTACAGCGAGGAGTCGCGGATGTGATAGATCTCCTGCCGCGCCTGCTCGCTGCCGACACGTGAGATGCTCGGCAAAATCGGAAAGCCCACGGCGCGGAACGCCTGCGCAATCAGCGCCGAGCAGATCATCTTGGTCGGATCGCCGGAGCCAAGCGCGATCATGCGGCGGCGGAAGCGCTGCGGCACCGGCAGCGGCACCAGATAGCGCGCGAGGTCGATGAGGTTTTTCAGGTCGTAGGCCATGCCGAGACGGGCGACCGCGTAGTCGCACACGATCTTGCAGTCTTCCGCCGTGAGGCCGACGGGCCGGCAGATGCGCGTGTGATACGGGAAATAGCGCGACAGCGGCACGCAGGCGATGCCGTCATCGAGGTTGGATTCGATGAGGTCGCAGATCTCGCCCTCCGCGCTCAGCTTGCCGGCGAGCGGCCCGACATAGAGCGCCGCGTGCGACCAGGTGGACTGCGTCAGATATTTGATGATGCCGGCGATGCGGGTGTGGCCTTCGATCAGCAGGATGTCGCCAGGCTTGATGTAAGCGCGCAGCGCCGCCGGATCGGACGGCGTGAACGGCTCGTAGTCGCCCGCCGGCTGCTGCAGATAATTGGCGATCACGCGCCCAATGGGGTCGAGCAGCCAGGCCATCAGCGTTGCCGTTCACACCTTGGTCGCGGCGATGAGGCGATCGAGGCTCGGCTCGCGCTCGATGCCCCAGAGCACGCGCAGCAAGGCGTCGACACGTGCGGGCGGCAAATGCTTTTGCGCGAGCTGACGGAATTTCTCCTCCATCTCGGCATCGGTCATCGGGTTCTTGAAATGCCCGCGGTGATATTCGACGCGCGCGGTCTTGCGCTCGCCGGATTTGCGCACGACCTCGAGCTCGCAGAGATTGAACTCGTTCTCGGTGCGATCGGCCTCGTCGGAGGGGACGACTTTGACGCGGCTCACGAGATCGAGCAGCCGCGCATCGTGCAGATACGGATCCTCGTAGAAATCCGGATCGATGCGGCCATACATCAGCACTAGGCCCGCCGCATAGGGGATGCTGTGGTCGGCAGTCTCGTGCGTCTGCGGACGCCATTTGGCGGGCCCCTCCGCCATGATCTTGATGGCGGAGCGCGACACCGCGATGTTGACCGCGGCGATGTCGTCCGGGTTTTCCGCAAACGGCCGCACCTCGACCGCGGCTTGCGCCACCGTCTGCGAGAATTGCCCGAGCGGAAAGCGCTTGGTGAAGGCGCGGCGGATGCCGAACGGCTCGCCGAGCTGTACAGGCTCGACCGCCTTGCGCCCCATCACCTTGAAGAAGCCATAGCGGCCCTCGAACACCAGCGCCGGGCCGGTCATCCCGGCCTGCGCCAGCTCGACGGCGAAGATCGCCTTGCGGCAGGCATCCGCCGCGGCAAACGCCTTCCAGTTCGACAGCGCGTCGGCGCGGCCCTGGCGCGTCGCGGTGTTGCCGCCGACGGTGATGCCGATCGCGTGCAGCATCTGCTCTTCGTTCAAGCCTGCCAGATGCCCGGCACCGACCACTGCGGCGATACCGGTGATGGTCGAATGATCGATGCCGTTGCCGAGATAGTCGAACACATCGGCGACCTTGCAGAACACCTCATAGGCCAGCACCGTCGCGGTGATGAGGTCGCGGCCGCTGCGCTTCTTGACCTCGGCGGCGGCCAGCAGCGCCGCGATGGTGTCGCTCGGATGCCCGGCGCCGTGCGTCAAGCTCACGAAGGCGTCATTGAAGTCGAGATAGCGGAACATGACGCCGTTCGCGAAAGTCGCGAGATCGGGCGTCGTCCGAATGCCGGAGATCAGCACCGTCGCGCTCTCTCTGGCGCTAACGTCGGCGGCGAGCTGCATCGCAATTTTGCTCGGCCCCGCCGCGTAGCCGCCATAGGCGCAGCCGACGGTATCGAGGATGGTGCGGCGCGCGATGCGCACCACGTCCTCGGGCAGGTCCTCGTAACGCAAGGCTGCCGCATAGCGCGCAAGCGTCTGCGCCAGCACCGGCGCGGCGCTCGCCGCCGCTGGCTTGCCCTCCTCGGCGAGCGCCGGCAGCGCTGGGACGATCGGCGTCAGCCCGGCGGCCGCCGCCCGCGTGAGGAAGTGCCGTCGCGCGATGCGCCTCTCGATGTCCATGGAAAGCCCGGTCCCCGCTGCAGGTCGGGCGTCACTTTACGGCGCGCGCTCAACGCGCCGCAAGCAAGCTCGGCCTGCCGGGGAATGCGCAAACTGTTCCACCTCAGCGCCGCGCATTGCCGTAGAATAGGAGGCGTCCATTCGGGGGCTGACAATGCTGCGTGTCCTGCTGCTGCTCGCTTGCACCGCGAGCACGAATATCTTGGCGACGATGCTTTCGCCCGCGCGCGGCGACGATGCACCGCCAGCCTGGGCCTATCCAGTGAACCCGCCGGATTTCAAGCCGCCGCCGGACGACGGCAAGCCGCGCTCGGTCCCCGGCAGCGACCGCACCTATACCGTGCCGCAGACGCGCGATCGTTTCTTCGCCCCGGTCTGGTATCCGGCCGAGCATCCACCGCTGCCGGAGGTGGTGGCGCAAGGGCGCAAGCCCGGTGTCTTCGCCTGCGGCTTCTGTCACCGCGCCGATGGCCCCGGCGGCCCGGAGAACGCAAGCCTCGCGGGACTGCCGCAGGCCTATATCGCGCAGCAGATGGCCGACTACAAAGCCGGCAAGCGCACCACATCGGTCCCCCGCCGCAACGTGGACTTGATGATCGCGCTTGCCAAAGCGGCGAGTGACGAGGAGATCAATGCCGCCGCCGCGTATTTCTCAGCTCTGCCGCGGCGTGCCGTCATCAACGTGGTCGAAACCGACAGCGTGCCGAAGACCGTCGTCGCCGGCTGGTTCCTCGCCGACAGCAAGAGCGGTGAGCGCGAGCCGATCGCCGGCCGCATCATCGAGACGCCGGAAGACGTCGCACGCTTCGAGAACCGCGACACGCATGTGAAGTTCATTGCTTACGTTCCCGTCGGCAGCATCGCGCGCGGCAAAGCGCTCGTCGAAGGCGGCAACGCACCCTGTTCCGCCTGCCACGGTCCCCGGCTCAATGGCGTCGGCAACATCCCGGCGCTTGCCGGCCGCTCGCCGAGCTATCTGTTTCGCCAACTCTACGACGTGAAGCACGGCGCGCGCGCCGGCGCCGAGGGTGCCCCGATGAAAGAGGTCGTGGCGAGCCTGTCGAACGAGGATATGACGGCGATCGTCGCCTACCTGGCATCGCTGACGCCCTAGCGCACAGGGCCGAGGCCTCGCGGCTGCAAGCCGCAGAAGCAAAGAGCGGAGGCAGCCTGCCTCCGCTCTTTAGTCCCGGCGTTGTCCGCCGTCCTCAGCGGACCGGATAGTTCTCGGTCCGGTGGGCGGCGACGCCGCGCCGCGTCAGGTTCTTGCCGGTGTCGGCGCAGGAACCCCAGTAGCCGTAGCCGCGCGCCGAGTCGGTCGAGACCCAGCAGCCGCGGCCGGGATAGGGCGCGCCCTGATATTCGCCGACATAGGCGTAACTGCTGTAAGCGGGCGCCGGCGCATAGCCGTAACCATAGCCGTAATAATCGGGGCCATAACCGTAGGCGTAATCGTCATAGCCGTAGCCCGGCCCGTAGTAATACGGCCCGCTCGACGCCGCCGCGGCACCGACCGCCGCACCGGCGGCAAAGCCTACTCCCGCCGCCGCAGCCGTGCGGCCCCAATCGCGGGCCTGGCTCGGGCTTGCCGCAGCCAACAGCAAAGCCGCGGCCGCTGCCGCAACACCAATCTGCATTCGTCGCATCTGATTCCTCCGGAATGTTCGCGTTCCGCCGCTAACGGAACTCCGCAGCAGCCTTGCTGCGGCCAGAGGTACAATCCGGACCCGCGACAAAAAGTTTCCTGCCGCGCATAGGCAAGGTGCTCTTTCCTCGTGAGCACCTTCGATCGCCAAAGGAAAGGGCCGGCCCGCGTCGCGCCGCCGAACCAACGCGACGCGACCCCCTCCTGGTCGACTAGGCCGAGCGGTTTCTTTATTTCGCCCGCTTCCACTCGTTGACCGGCGTGATCGTGCCCTGCGGTGTCTTCACCTCGGACGCGGTCGTGACCATGACGTCCCCCTTGAAGCTGATCTTCTGCCCACGCAGAACGCCGTCGAAGGTCGGATTGCTCGCGCGCTCGACCTTATAGCTCAGCGTGTTGTCGGCCTCGTTCACCGTGTAGGTGCCGTAATAGGCGACGATCGGCGACACCGGGACGCGCGGATCGCCGTTGCCTTTCGGCCGGTCCTTGCCGATGACGAAGAAGGAGAAGTGTCCGGTCGGATCGAGCAGCAGGCTACCCGCCTCCCAGGGCACGACCTTCTTGCCGTCGGCGAAGATCTCGGAGCCGACGTCCAGCGTCCAGGCACCCACGACCTTCTGCTTGAGCCCCTGCGCGTTCGCGGGAACCGCGATCGCCAGAGACAACACGCTCGCCGCCCCGGCGGCCAACATCCATCGTTTCATCATAGTCTCCTTCGCTTTGATGTTCGTGTCACGATTTGCGCGAGAGCATCGCATCGATGCTCCAGCGCCCGGCGCCGATCACCAGGATGGCGAGCAGCCCGCCGATGATCGCGGTGTTCTTCATGAAATGCGCATACATGTTGCCCTGCTGGCCGGCCGGATAGGTCCACCACAGATGCGCGCTGAAGCTCGCGATCAGCACGTAGATGATGCCGAGCAGCGCGGCGTAGCGCGTGGCCAGCCCGAGGATCAGGCCGAAGCCGAAGGCGAACTCGCACATACGCGCGATCACGCTCCAGACCTCCGGCGCCGGCCAGCCGTGGCCGGCGAGCGTCGCCGCTGTCGGATTGCCGTAAGAGGCGGTGACGATGAACACCGCGGCGAGCGCGATGCGCCCGAGCACCAGGATGAGATCGGTCAGCCGGACAACGACGCCATCGGCGCATGAGAGTAATGGATGCGATGAATTCTGAACCTGAAGGTTCATTGTTTCTCTCCCCTGAGTAGTGCCGCGCATCCTAGGCAGCGGCCTCCGCGGGTATTTGGAACAGTTTGCGTATATCGGCGGCCCTCACCGCCAACTTTTCCATATCGAGGAGGAATAAAGTGGAACGCCCACTTTGACGCTGCGCCGCACCTATGGCACCCGTCGCGCGCCATGCCGCTTCCCGCGCACAGTCCGATCGTCATCGCCGGCGCCGGCCCGACGGGGCTCACCCTGGCCAACCTGCTCGGCACCTATGGCGTCCCCTGCCTGCTCCTCGAGCGGAACGCGGCGACGGTCGCCGAGCCGCGCGCGGTGTCGATCGACGACGAGTCGCTGCGCAGCATGCAGATGATCGGCCTCGACGACACGGTGATGCGCGAGACGGTCGCCGGCTATGGCTCGCATTATTTCTCCGCGCGCGGGCGTTGTTTCGCCAAGGTGCAGCCGACGGCGGAGCCGTTTGGCTTTCCCCGCCGCAACGCCTTCCGGCAACCGGTGCTGGAGCGGCAGTTGCGCGAGGCGCTGATGCGGTTTCCGCATGTCACCGCCGCCTTCGAGCACGAGCTCCTCAGCTTTACCCAGGACGGAGACGGCGTCGCGCTGCGCATCCGGCACGCCGGCGAAGAGCTTCGCGTCGGCTGCGGCTATCTGATTGCTTGCGACGGCGCATCGAGCCCGACCCGCCGCGCGCTCGGCATCGGCATGAGCGGATCGAGCTTCCGCGAGCGATGGCTGATCGTCGACCTCGACAATTCGCCGGTCGCCTCGCCGCACACCAAAGTGTTCTGCAATCCGGCGCGACCGTGCATCGCGCTCCCAGGCCCCGAGCTCACGCGCCGTTACGAGTTCATGCTGCACGATGACGAGCGCGACGAGGCCATGCTGGCGGATGACACGATCGCGCGGTTGCTGAAAGAGCACGAAGCGGCACCGCAAAGCCGCATCGTGCGCAAGGTGGTCTACACCTTCCACGCCCGGCTCGCCGATCGCTGGCGCGAGGGCCGCGTCCTCCTCGCCGGCGACGCCGCGCATCTCACCCCGCCCTTCGCCGGGCAAGGCATGAACAGCGGGCTGCGCGACGCCACCAATCTCGGCTGGAAGCTCGCCGCGGTGATGCAAGGCCGGCTTGGGCCGCGGCTGATGGGAAGCTATGAGCCGGAGCGGCGCGATCACGCCTGGTCGATGATCGGCTTCGCACTCACCATCGGCCGCGTCATGCGCCCGCGCAACGCGCTCAATGCCTTCGCTACCGAAACCTTCTTCCGCCTCCTTTCGCTGTGGCCGAGGGCGCGCGATTACGTGGCGCAGATGCAGTTCAAGCCGCCGCCGCGCTTCGCGCAGGGCTTCATCGTGCCCGACGGGCAAAGCGCCAAGACCACGCTGGTCGGCCGCATGGTGCCGCAGCCGCGCCTGATGACGGATGCTGGCGAGCGGCGGCTCGACGATGTGCTGGGCGATGGCTTCGCGCTCATGGTGCGCTCACCGCGGGCGAATGCCGTGGTCCCCCGGCTTCAAGGAAAGCCATGGAGCGATCTCGGCGCTCGCATCATCACAATCGGCGGCGCGCCGGCGGACGGTGCCATTGCTGTGCAGGAGCTGGGCACGCCCCACCCGCGGATTGCGCCCTACAACGACCACGTGCTGCTGATCCGCCCGGATCGTTACGTGGCGGCGTGCATTCCGGTGGATACACTCGATCAGGGCGCTAAGACCGTGGCGCGGCTGATCGCGGAGACGTTCGAACGATAAGCTGGGTCAGGCCGACTGCGCCGTCTTTTCCCGCAAATGCGGGAAGCGCTCACTCAAAAGCGAGCCGGGATAATAAGTCGGCGCGAACGCGGGCTCCTTGCGGATGTTGTCGAACCAGGCGGTCACGCGCGGCAGATCGAGCCAGCCCGGAAGCCCGAGATCGTGCATGCGCACCAGGGCCGGCATCACCGCGACGTCGGCGAGCGTGATGCGCGCGCCGAGCAGCCACGGACCGCCGCTTGCGGCGATCTCGCTCTCCATGCGCTCATAGGTGCGGCGCAGCCGCGCCAGCGAGGCGTCCATCTCCGCCTTGGGGAAGCCGGTCTGCCCCATGGTCATCATGAACTCGCGGCGCAGCGGCTTTGATTCCGCCATGGCCACGAAGGCCGCGCGGCTCATCTTCTGGAAGCTCGGCAGGAAGGCGAGATTGAAGGTCGGCACGCGCACGGCCGCCGCCGCCATCTCGTCGATGAAATGCATCATCGCCCGCATCTTGGCGCGCGCCACCGGTTGCTCCGGCGTGAAGCTCTGCGCCGGCTCGACCTCATCGAGATATTCGGCAATCACCGTGGAGTCGATGACGACGGCGCCGTCATGATCGAGCGTCGGCACCACACCGTTGGGATTGAGCTTGAGGTAATCGGGCTTGAGCTGGTCACCCTCGAGCAGGTTGAGCTTGACCTCCTCGAACGGCAGCCCCTTGGCGTTGAGCACGAAGCGCACCCGCTGACTGCAGGTCGATTGCGGCGCGTTGTAGAGCTTGTAGGTCATGGGTCGGCTCCGCTCGAGGCGTGATCACGAAAGGTGAAATGCCCGGCCCTTACATGGCCGGCGGCGGCAGCGTCTTCAAGAACTCGGCCAGGTGGCCCTTCCACAGCGCGGCCTGGAAATAGGTGAAGTGGCCGTGCGTGATCGCGCTCGCGGGAATGAGCACGAAACGCGCACCGGGGATCGCCTTGGTCGCCGGCTCAACCACGCCGAGCTCCGGCGGATTGACCTCGTCGTCGGCGGAATTGATGGCGAGGAGCTTCGCCTTGATCTTCCCGATGTCCTTAGACGGATCGTAGTCGATCACCGCCTCGGTCGCGTAGAGCTGGTCGTTGGCGTCGCGCTTGGCCGCCGTCTCCACTATCTTGCGATAGAGCGCATCGCCTGCTTCGCGGCTCGGCGCCTTCTGCTGCAGCGACAAGGCACTGTCCGTCATCAGGGCCCCGATCGGCGCCGTATAAATCCAGTGCGTCGGGTTTTTCTCGTAGTTGCCGTCACGCCAGTCCGGGTCGTTGCGGATCGCCTCGATGGCCGCGCGCCGCATCATCCAGTTGCGGCCACTGATGCCGACCGGTTGGCTGGCAATGGGGACGAGACCATCCATGAAATCCGGGTACATCTCGCCCCACATCCAGCTGTGCATGCCGCCCATGGAGGTGCCCATGACCAGGCGCAAATGCTGGATGCCGAGATGCTCGGTAAGGAGCTTGTGCGTGGCGACGATCATGTCGGAGTAGCGATAGTGCGGGAATTTCGTGCGCAGCCCGTCGCTCGGCTTCGACGAGCCGCCACGGCCAATGCCATCCGGGATGATGATGTAGGTCTCGTGGGCATCGAGCGGCGCGCCGGAAGCGTAGAGCTCGTCCGCCAGCGACGGCTGCAGCCAGCTCTTCGAGGTACCGCCCGTCCCGTGCAGAAGCAGCACGGCATTGACGATCTTGCCGGCAGTGTTGCGCTTCGGCGTCCCCACCGTGATGTAGTGCAGCTTGAGCTCGCCGAGCACCTCGCCCGAACCGAAGCGAAAATCTCTGAAGACCGCGTCGCCTTCTTTCTGCCCGGGCCATTCGGCGGCGCGCGCGACGCAGGAGACGCTGGCAGCGAACAGCGCGGCGATCAGGATCCGAAACATGACGTTCTCCTCGCTTGGCGTGACCATGATAGCGAAGCCCATGTCGGCGCGCGAGGCAGCCAGGCTCAGGACGCGCGCAGCCGCAGCGATCGCCGCACCGGACCGAGCGCCAGCGCCGCGGCAACGAGGAAGAGGTAAATGCCGAGCAGCGTCTTGCGCCACAGCTCCAGATCCATGCGCGCCGCGTCGCTCGGACCTGCCGGCATCGTCGGCAGCTGCAGCGCGATCTCGGCGCGCATATTGAGAAATCCGGCAGCGGCGAGGCACGGCACCAGCACGACCAGCGCATTGAAGCCCCAGCGCAGCGCCCGCCCCGGTTTGTGGTGGGCGACCGACAGCCACAGACCAAGGCAGCCATGGACCCAGCCGGGCGCCAGCAGCGCGAGCTGCCAGCCCTCGGTGCCGGATTTCACCAGGTTAGCGACGATCGGTGCGTAATGCGGATCGGCGACGTGCAGCGCGAAGGCGAGCCGCGTGACCACCACATGGCCGATGAGCAGGAGCGGCAGGGTAAAGCCGGCGCCGAGGCGGATATATTCCACCAGCGGCAAGCGCCAGTGCGGCCGCAGATAAATGGTGCGCAACGCCAGCGACACATGAATGGCGGCCGCACCATAAAGCACAATGGTGCCGGGCACGCTGTACCACACGCTCTTGGCGACCACGAGGACGCGCTCGGCGAGGCCGAGGCCGAACAGGCCGAGGGCGTGATTGATGAGATGCGTGGAGATATAGAGGAACAGCACCAACCCGGTGGCGAGCCGCAGCTGGCGCAATCCGAACGACGTTCTTCGTTTCACTTCGCGCATCCCGCCTCAGCAAACCCCGGCGCCGGCGACAGCATTCCGCCGGCTTCAGACGAACCCGAACAGACGGGTCGGATTGTCGACCAGCATCAATCGGCGCGCTTTCACGTCGGGCGTGATCTCGGCGATCAAGTCGACGAGGTCGCCGTCGTTCGGCATATGCGCGACATTGGGATGCGGCCAGTCGCTGCCCCAGACCACGCGCTCCGGTGCGTGCTGCGCAAGCTTTTTGGCGAACGGGATGGCGTCGCGGAACGGCGGTCCGGCCTTGGAGATACGATCGGCGCCGGAGAGCTTCACCCACACATGTCCGAGATCAAGGAGACGCAGGAGCGCCGTGAAGGCTTCGCCATTGAGCCCTTCGGCGATGTCGATGCGCGCCATGTGGTCGATCACCACCGGCGCCTCGAGATCGCGGATGAAGTCGAAATGTTCGACCGCTCCCTCACCCGCGATATGCATGGCGATGTGCCAGCCATAGGGCGCGACGAGGCGAATGACCTTGCGGATGTCCTCCATCGGCGGCGGCGCGCCGAGATGCGACATGAAATGAAAGCGCACGCCGCAGACGCCGACGGCGTCGAGCCGCTCCACCTCCTCCGCCGGCGTATCCGACGCCAGCAGCGCCACGCCGCGATAGCCGCCCTGCCCGGCCTGGAGCAGATCGACCAGCGCCGCATGGTCCTGGCCGTGGCAGGACGACTGCACGAATACCCCGCGCTCGAAGCCGAGGAAGCGATGCAGCGCGAACAGCTTTTCCTTGGGCGCGTCATGCGGCGTGAAGGTCCGCCGCGGCGAGAAAGGAAACCGTGCGGCCGGCCCGAAGACATGGAAATGGGCGTCGCAGGAGTGCAGCGGCAACTGCAGCGCCGGTGTCCTCGGATGCGGATCGGGCGGCGGGATGGTCGGCGTAAGGCTCAAGGGCGAGGCTTCGTTCACGCGGCCACCTTGAGCTTCAGTCCAAGCGCCCGCATGACCTTCAGCACTGTCGTGAATTGTGGGTTACCGTCCGGCGAGAGCGCCTTGTAAAGGCTTTCACGGCCTAACCCCGCACCTTGCGCAACCTTCCGCATACCCTTGGCGCGCGCAACGACACCCAGCGCATGCGAAATAAGCGCCGGATCACCATCCTCGAAGACAGCTTCCAGATAGTGAGCAATCGCTCTGTCGGTCTTCAGGTAGGCGGCGCTGTCCCAGGGGATCGTCTTCGTCTTGCCCTTGGCTGCTAGCGCCTTCTTTCCAGGACTTTTCTTGCGCATACCCGCTCCTAGAGATTCTCCGCCAGAACTATCGCCCTTCGAATGTCGTTGTCCTGAGTTCGTTTATCGCCCACAGCAAGGCGGTCGAGCCGAGCTTGGATACGAGTTTTGGCATTGGTGTCGCGCAACGCGCCAAACCATCTAGCGAACACGACCGTTTGACGTATCTCGATCACAGCTTACTGTATCCCATAGGATACGACACGTCCAGTAGCTTCAATCACACCGCGCGGTCATGCCGCCGTCGACCACGATCTCGGTTCCGGTGATGAAGCGCGCCTCCTCGCTGGCGAGGAACAGCGCGGCATAGGCCGTGTCGCGGCCATCGCCCATGAAGCCGAGGGGAATGCGGGCGACGCGCTGCTTGAGCAAGACCTCGACATCACCGCCGGCGCGCTGCTTGGCGAGCCGCACCTCGACCATCGGCGTATGCATCTGTCCGGGCACCACCGTGTTCACGCGGATGCCTTTGCTTGCGTATTGGACCGCGGTGACGCGGGAGAATTGGATTACGCCGGCTTTCGAGGAGGCGTAGCCGACCTGCGCAGCGCCGGTCCAGCGCGTCCCCGATGTCGAGGCGGTGTTGACGATCGCGCCCCCGCCCTGGGCCTGCATCAGCGGGATGACATGCTTGCAGGCGAGAAAAACGCTCTTGAGATTGTAGTCGAGCTGCGCGTCGAAGCCCTCCTCCGAGAGCTCGGCGGCGCCGCCCGCGGCCGAGCCGCCGACATTGTTGACGAGAATGTCGACGCAGCCGAACGCCTTGACGCAGGCGGCGACCATGGCGGCAACCGAGGCGCTGTCGGTGACATCGCACTGATGCGTGACGATCTCGCCGTCGGCCTCGCGCACGCGCGCGACGGTTTCCTCCATCGATGCCGGGTTCTTGTCCACGGCGAAGATCTTCGCGCCTTCCTGCGCGAACAGCACCGCCGCGGCGCGGCCATTGCCCCAGCCGGGGCCGACGCAGCCAGCACCGGTGATGATCGCAACCTTGTCCTTGAGCCGTCCTGGCATCGCGCGCCGCCTCCTCGTCGCTTCATTTCTCGGTGTTTTCGCTACAGTTGATGGCGGCGTGACTCGAAGCAAGGGTTAAATCGCTGTACCGCCATATAGGATGCCGTTGACGCTCGCAGTGGGCCCCGCTACCCCCTCGCGCACGAGGTTTCACGATGCAGGATGTCAAAGAGCAGGTGGCGCTCACGTCGATTGCCGCCTCGGCCGCGCTGACGCTGGCCAAGGCCGTGGTCGGCGTGCTCACCGGCTCGCTCGCCATCCTGTCGGAAGCCGGGCATTCGCTGATCGATCTCGGCGCCACCGTGATGACCTATGTGGCGGTGCGCATTTCCGGGAAACCGGCCGACGCCGAGCACCATTACGGCCACGGCAAGGTCGAAAGCATATCGGCGCTGGCGGAGACCGCGCTGTTATTCCTCTTGTCAGGCGTGGTGATTTGGGAAGCGTCGAAGCGTCTGCTCGGCGAGACCCATCACGTGGACGCCACGATTTGGGCCTTCGGCGTCATGGGGCTCTCAATGGTCGTCGACTTCTTCCGCGCCCGCGCGCTCTCGCGCGTCGCGCGGAAGACCGCGAGCCACGCGCTCGAGGCCGACGCGCTGCATTTCAGCTCGGACATGTGGTCCTCCCTGGCGGTCATCGTCGGGCTGGTCGGCCTTCGGCTCGGGCTCCCCTGGGCCGATAATGCCGCCGCGCTGGTCGTCGCCGTGCTGGTCTGCATCGTCGGCTGGAAGCTCGGCAAGCGCACCATCGACACGCTCACCGATACCGCCCCGCCTGGCGCCGCCGCGCGCATCACGCAAGCCGCACGCCGCGTCGCCGGCGTCGTCAGCATCGACCAGGTGCGCGCCCGCGCAGTGGGCGAAATCATGTTCGTCGACGTCGGCGTCGGGGTGAGCCGCACGCTACCGCTCGACCGCGTCAGCGCGCTCAAGGATGAGGTCAAGGACGCGATCCGCGCCGACCTTCCGGGCGCCGAGGTCATCGTCACCACCGAGCCGCGCACGCTCAACAGCGAGAGCGTGATGGACGCCGTGATGGTGACCGCGCGCAACCGCGCCCTCGCCGTGCATCACGTCACCGTGCATTCGATCGCCGGACGGCTCTCGGTATCGCTCGATCTCGAGGTCGACGGCACGCTGTCGCTCGGCGCCGCGCATGCGATCGCCGACGGTCTCGAGCAGGCGATCGTCGGCGAGATCGGGGCCGACGTGGAGGTCGAGACCCATATCGAGCCCTTGCAGGTGCCGCAGCGCGCCGGGCGCGAGGCGCCGCCGGAGCGCGTCAAGGCTGTAGAGATCGCACTTGCCGAGATCGCTGCCGAAGGCCGCGTCATCCGCGACGTGCACAATGTGCGCGTGCGCGAAACCGACGACGGCGAGATCGTGAACTTTCACTGCCGCGTCGACCCGGCGCTCACCGTGCGCGCAGTGCACGAGAAGGTCGACGATGTGGAGCGAACGCTGCGCGAGCGCTCCCCCTCGATCAAACGGGTGATCGGGCACGCGGAGCCGATGCATTAGCCGAACGCTTAAGGCGCCGGCTCAGCCGGCCCGACGCAGCTCCGCGGCCGCTGGTTGCGGCTCGGCATCATTAAGCCGGAAGAAGCGCACGCGCTCGTCCATAGCGCCGGATTGCCCTTCGAGCGCTTTCGCCGCCGCGGCATTCTCCTCGACCAGCGCCGAGTTCTGCTGCGTCATCTCGTCCATCTGCGTAAGCGCCGTGGTGATCTGCTCGAGACCCAGCGTCTGCTCGGCGCTCGCGGTCGCTATTTCCGAGATGATCGACGCAACGCGCTTGATCGAGCCGACGATCTCGCCGAGCGAGGAGCCGGCGCGGTTCACGAGCTCGACGCCCTCGGTGACATGCTTGGTGCTGTTGTTGATCAGCTCCTTGATGTCCTTGGCCGCCTGCGAGGAGCGCTGCGCCAACGAGCGCACTTCCGAGGCGACGACGGCAAAGCCGCGGCCCGCTTCGCCCGCGCGCGCGGCTTCGACCGCCGCATTGAGCGCCAGCAGGTTGGTCTGCCGCGCGATCTCATCGATGACGCCAATGATGTCGCCAACCTTGCGCGAAGAGTCTTCGATGCGCGACATGGCGCCAACCGCTTCGGCGACCACGGCGCCGCCGCGATCCGCGATCTGCTGCGTGCCCGTGGCCAGCTCGCTCGCCGCCTGCGCGTTCTCCGCGTTCTTGCGCACCGTGTTGGCGATCTCTTCCATCGACGCCGAGGTCTCTTCCAGGCTCGCGGCCTGCTCTTCCGTGCGCTGCGAGAGGTCGGTGGTGCTTTCGGAAATCTCCGAGGCCGCGCTCGACACTTCCTTGGCGGAGGCGGCGATGGCGCTGATCGTGTCCTGCAGATTCACCACCGCGGCGTTGAAGTCGTCCTGGATCTTGCGGTACTCAGCGGCGAACTCCGCGGTCACGCGATAAGACAGATCGCCCCTGGCGAGGCTTTCCAGCGCAGCGCCGAGCGCGTCGGCGACCTTCTGCACCTCGGCCGCAGCCGTTGCACGCGCGGCTTCGTTGCGCGAGCGCTCTTCTTCCGCCGCGCGCCGCTCGTCGGCGGCCCGCGCCTCGGCTTCACGCAGCGCCAGCACCTTGTTGCGGAACGATTCGACGGAGCGAGCGAGGCCGGCGACCTCATCGTCGCCGACGGTGTCGAGCCCGGTGTCGAGCTGGCCCTCGGCGATGGCGCTGGTCGCACTCCACAGATGCCGCAGACGGGCGACGATCATCGGCCGCACATAGAACACGGCGATAGCGATGGCGGCGACGACGCTGAAGGCGCCGATCAGCACCAGCCACAGCTTGCTCTTGCCGATCAGCGACTGGCTCGATTCCGTCGCGATCTCGGCGCTGGAGCGCGCCTCGGTAACCACATGATCGACTTGACCATTGAGCTCCTTGGCGGCGCCGGCGGCCGCAGCAAGGCTTTTGCTGAGCATGCCGCGGGCGGCAAAATCGCGCTCGCGCAATTTGATCAGGCTGTTGTCGCCGGAGGCAAAGGCAAGCACCGCCTCGGTGACCTTGCGTCGTTTCGGATCGGCGGAAGCCTTTTCCGCTTCCTTGAGCGCCTTGATCGCGCGTTGCGACAGCGCCTGGTAGCGATCCATGGCCGGGACCATGAGCTCGTGGCGGTCGAGCACCAGGATCTCGCGCAACAGGCCGGAGACCTTGTTCATCTCCGAGATCAGGGTCATCTCGGCGCCGTAGCTCGCCAATTCCTTGTCGGTGAGGCCCTTGAGCGTGGAGCGCAGCTCATCGCCTTCCTTCTTGCCCGCGTCTTCAAGGCCGAGCAGCAAGTTGAACTGGGCCTCGTCGGCCGAGCTGAGCAATGTTTCGTTGAACGCGTCGCTCGCCTTGGTGAGCTGCGCGGCGCGCTGGGCGATCTCCGCCCCGATGGCGATGCGCTGCTTGGCCGCGGCATCCGCATTGCGGATGCCGCCGGCGAGCGCGTCAACCTTGGCGAGGAACGCCGCCTTGTCGATGGCGCCACGTGCAGCGAGATCTTCGACCAACGCGCGGATGCGCTTGTCCGACTGCTCGAGCCGCGCGATCACCGCGGCCCGATCCTTGTCGCTCGTCACTTCCGCAAGCTGCGGCGCCACGGTGAGCGCCTCGGTCGCGGCCTGTGCAAGCTTGAGCGAGACCTCGACCACCGGGTAGCGGTCGTCGACCAGCGTGTGGATCGTACGATCGACACGCTGGAACGAGAGGAAGGCCAAGGCCGAGGCGGCAATCGTCAGAATGACGATCGCACCGATCGCACCATAGACTTTGGTGCCGACACCGGCACGCTTGATTGCAGCAAAGGTCAACATGGCCGTCCTCGGTCGCGCGGGTGGGGCTTAGGCGAGCGTCGTCAGCGGCTTGAAGCCGCCGGCGCCGTCGAGCTCGGTGAGGAAGACCGTGTTCGAGCCCTGATTGTTGTCGGGCTTGAAGGTGAGCGTGAAGCCGCCGAGGTCGTAAGCGCCGTTGTGCAGCTGGTCGAGGAACGCGGCCCGCGTCGGATCGCCGGACACCTTCTTCAGCGCGGCCACCACGGTGCGGCCGACCAGATAGCCCTCGAGCGACACGAAGCCCGGCTTGGCGTCGGGATTCGACGCGGCCAGCGCCTTTTGATAGGCGGCGACCACCGGGATCGAGGCGTCGTGGGGAAACGGTACTACCTGCGTGACCAGCACGCCGGCGCCGGCATCACCGAGCTCTTTCGCCAGCGCGTCCGAGCCGACGAAGGAGATGTTGATGAAGCTCGCCGCGAACTTGATCTGCTTCGCCAGCTTGATGAATTCGGCGCACGGCTTGTACGGGCCGATCAGCACGACCGCTTGCGGCTCCGCCTTGCGGATCTCGAGCAGCGCGCCGCGCACCGCCACCGTATTGCGCTCGAAGGAAGCCTCGGCGACGAGCTTCATGCCGCGCTTGTCCATCGCCTTGCGCACGCCGGCGAGGCCAGCCTGACCGAACGCGTCGTCCTGATAGAGGATCGCGATCTTGTCGTACTTCTTATCCTTGGTGAAACGCTCGATCATCACCTCGGTTTCTTGGAAGTAGGACGCGCGCACATTGACCACGAGGGGCTGATAGGGGTTGCGCAGCGATTCCACGCCGGTGAACGGGCCGATGAAGGGGAGGTTGGCTTCCTTGGCGAGCGGCAGGGTCGCCATCGAGGTCGGTGTACCGACCGCGCCGACCAGCGCGAACACGCCCTGCTCGATCAGCGCCTTGGTGGCCTCGATCGACTTCGTCGGTTCGTAGCCGTCGTCCTTGGAGACAAGTTCGAGCTTGTGCGGCCCGACGGAGCCGGCCTCGGCGAAGGCGGCGAGGATGCCTGTGCGCATGCCGGTGCCCAGCAGGCCGGCAGGGCCGTCGAGGGCGGCGGCCTGGCCGAACACGATCTTATCGGCGGAGACGCCGCCTTCCGCGAAGCCCGCGCGGGGCAGCAGGACGGCGGCACCGGCGCCAGCGACACCGGCGAGGATTTGACGACGATTGACGGATTTCGAGCGCATATTGTCCCCCAGATTGTTCCCCCGGGCAGGACTGTAGATTGCGCATGCTAATGCAGCCTTAATTCTGGTTATGACGTGTAGTCGATGCGCTACACGTTCTGCGCGAGGATAGAATTGCCGGCACGCAATAATATCCGGCTTGCGGAGAACCCTGACGGCTTTGCCTCCAGGGGCAAACGGCCCCGGGCGGGGGGGGGGCGCCGTTGAGGCGGATGGAGCCGAGACAACGTGTCGCTGGCCCCTTCGCCGATCCACGCCGAAAGGCCGGATCGCCGACATTGAATCCTGGCGCCGGCCACGCCTCCAGAGCGAGGTCATTTCGCCTTCCAATTGCTGCGGTGGCACCTTAGATGGAGCGACCATGCGCACCGACACCGCCGCCCCCATCCTCCTCAAAGATTACCGCCCGCCAGACTGGCTGGTGGAGACCGTGCATCTCGACGTCGCGCTGCACCCGACCGCGGCGCGCGTGCGCGCCAGACTTGCGCTCAAGCCCAACCCGAAGGCGGCGACGCCTGCCCCACTTTCGCTCGACGGCGACGGCCTCAATCTCGTGGCGCTCAAGCTAGACGGCAAAGCGCTCTCGGCGGAGAGCTATGTCGCCTCAGCCGACAAGCTGACCATCGCGCAGCCGCCGAACGGCCCATTCGAGCTCGAGATCGAGACACTGGTCGATCCGACTGCCAACACGCAGCTCTCCGGGCTTTATCGCACCAGCGGGAACTACTGCACGCAATGCGAGGCCGAAGGCTTTCGCCGCATCACTTATTTCCCCGACCGCCCGGACGTGATGGCGGTCTACACCACGCGCATCGAGGCCGACAAAGCCGAGGCACCGGTGCTGCTCTCGAACGGCAATCTGATCGACAGCGGCGCGCTCGAGGGCGGCCGGCATTTTGCCACCTGGCACGATCCATTTCCCAAGCCGTCCTATTTGTTTGCACTGGTCGGCGGCAATCTCAGCTATGTCGAGGACACGTTCCGCACCGTGTCCGGCCGCGATGTGACGCTGCGCATCTATGTGGAGCCGGGCAAGGAAGGCCGCTGCGCCTATGCGATGGACTCGCTCAAGCGCTCCATGCGTTGGGACGAGCAGGCCTTTGGCCGCGAATACGACCTCGATATCTTCATGATCGTCGCCGTCTCCGACTTCAACATGGGGGCGATGGAGAACAAGGGGCTCAACGTCTTCAACGACAAGCTGGTGCTGGCGACGCCGGAAACTGCAACCGATGGCGACTATGCCTCGATCGAGGCGGTAATCGCGCACGAGTATTTCCATAACTGGACCGGCAACCGGATCACCTGCCGCGACTGGTTCCAGCTTTGCCTGAAGGAAGGCCTCACCGTCTTCCGCGACCAGGAGTTCACCTCCGATCAGCGTTCGCGGCCGGTGAAGCGCATCTCGGATGTGCGCGGGCTGCGCGGGCATCAATTCGTCGAGGATGCGGGCCCGCTGGCGCATCCGGTGCGACCGGAGAGTTATCGCGAGATCAACAACTTCTACACCAGCACGGTCTACGAGAAGGGCGCCGAGGTGGTGCGCATGGTGAAGACCATGCTTGGCGCCGAGGCCTTCCGCAAAGGCATGGATCTCTACTTCAAGCGTCACGACGGCGAGGCGGCGACCGTCGAGCAGTTCATTCAATGCTTCGCCGATGCCAGCGGCCGCGACATGACGCAGTTTCGGCGCTGGTACTCGCAGGCCGGGACGCCGGAGCTCGTGGTCACCGGCAGCTTTGATGCGGGCGCGAAGACCTATCACCTCGAAGTGGCGCAAACGGTGCCGCCCACGCCAGGCCAGCCGGTGAAGGAGCCGATGGTGATACCCTTGGCCATCGGCCTCGTTGGCGCCGACGGCCGCGACCGCAAGCTCATCCGCGAGGACGGCACCGAGGTCGAACGCGGCGTGCTGCTCATCACCAAACCGGCCGAGCGCTTCGCCTTCACCGGCATCACTGAAAAGCCCGTCGCCTCGCTCAATCGCGGCTTCTCGGCGCCGATCAAGCTCACCGCGAACCTCTCCGCCGACGAGCTCGGCTTTCTCGCCGACCACGATAGCGATCCGTTCAATCGCTGGGCCGCGGTGCAGGGGCTCGCGATCCGCCTGCTGATCGACAACGTGGCCCGGCTGCGCCAGGGCCAAGCTCCGCGGGAGGACGCAAGCCTGATCACCGCACTTGGCAGCGTGCTCGGCGACACCCGGCTCGAGCCCGCCTTCGTGGCGTTGACGCTGGCGCCCCCCTCGGAATCGGACATCGCCCGCGAAATCGGCCGCGACATCGATCCCGATGCCGTTTATCGCGCCCGCGCGGCGCTGCGCGCCTCGATCGGCGAGCGGCTGTCGACGGAGCTGGCCAAGACTTATGACCGCATGGCGGTCGCCGGCCCCTACTCGCCCGATGCCACAGCCGCCGGGCGCCGCAGCTTGCGCAACATCGCGCTCGACCTCCTCGCCGCCACCGGCAAGAGCGAGGCGACCACGCGCGCCGCGCGGCAATATGAGGCCGCCGACAACATGACCGACCGTCTCGCGGCGCTAGCGACGCTGGCGACGCATGACCGGCCCGAGCGCGAGGCGGCCCTCGCCGATTTCGCCAAGCGCTACGCCAAGGAGCCGCTGATCATCGACAAGTGGCTGGCGTTGCAGGCTGCGATCCCCGAGGAGCAGACGCTTTCGCGGGTGCGCGGCTTGATGAAGCACCCAGCCTTCTCGCCGACCAATCCGAACCGCGTGCGGGCGCTGATCGGGGCGTTCGCCCAGGCCAATCTGCGTGAATTCAACCGCGCCGACGGGTCCGGTTACGAGTTCACCGCCGACTTCATCCTCGGCCTCGACGCCGCCAACCCGCAGGTCGCCTCGCGCCTAACCACCGCCTTCCGCAGCTGGCGCTCGCTTGAGCCCGCCCGCCGCGCCAAGGCCGAGGCAGCGTTGCGGCGCATGGCGGCGGCTGCGCTCTCGCGCGATGTGTCGGATATCGTCCAGCGCTCGCTCGGCGATTAAGTTAACCCGCATTGCTATCTGGTTGAGTCATCTGCGCCACACAGAAAAAATTGTGGGCGTTAACCGGTCATTATTGACTCTCGGACTCTCGACAAACCGGAACCCATGGATTCCAATGGCTAGTGATTCGGAGTGATGCGGCACATCCTTCCGATCAGGGTGGGTAGGGGACAAAAATCCGAATGGAGGCCTGTGAATGGCGCGCGCCGAAGTGGCGAGTGCGTCCGCACGTCCGGATTCTATCAAGGGACTTGCGCAATCGATTGCCAAGCCGGCATACCGCCGGCTGCTGACCGCAGAGCCCGCGCTACGTCGCGCGGTACCGGTGCTGATCGTCGCGTTTCTGGCGACGATTTGCGTGGGTGCGGTCGTGCAGGTGCTCGATCACCGACGACAGACGCTGACGGAGATGATCGCGGAGATCGCGGCTGTAGCTGATCTCGTTAGCGAACGCATCGAATATACGGCCGCCAAGGACGACGTCGCCCGCCGCCCGCAAGAGCTGCTCACGCGACTAATGCCGGATTGGGGCGCGCGCGCCGGCCGCCAGGTACTGATTACCGGTAGCGACGGCGCCGTGGTAGCGACCACCCCTTCCGCCAGCAGCCTCGTCGGCGCGCACCTCATCGACGTCCTCGGTCCCTCACAGCCGCTGACCACCTTCGGCGCCACTGCCGGCGTTCTCGAGATCGCGCTGGCCGACGGCACCGCCGCGCTCGCCACCGTGCGCATGCTCAAGGCGCCGCTCGGCCAGGTCGCCGTCGTGCAGACGAGGCGCGACGCACTCGGCTCCTGGCGCTCGCTCACCACCCTCACCGTCACCCTCTCCGCGACCACCGGCTTCGTGGTGCTGATCCTCGGCTTCGCCTTCCACTGGCAGGCGACACGGGCACGCGAAGCGGACGTCATCTACGAGACCGTGCGCAGCCGCATCGACACGGCGCTCAACCGCGGACGCTGCGGCCTGTGGGACTGGGATCTCGCGCGCGGCCGCATCTTCTGGTCGCAGTCGATGTTCGATATCCTCGGGCTCGAGGCGAGAGAGGCGCTGCTCACCTTCGGCGAAGTAAGCGCGCTGGTGCATCCCCAGGACATCAAGCTCTATGAGCTGGCGACCGAGCTCGCCGACGCGCGGACCTCGACCGTCGACCACGCTTTCCGCATGCGCCATGCCGACGGTCACTGGGTATGGCTGCGCGCACGCTGCGAGCTGGTGCGCCAGGCAGGAGAACCGGGCCTGCATCTGATCGGCATTGCTGTCGACATCACCGAGCAGAAGCACTTGATGGAAAAGACCGTCGCCGCCGACCTGCGGCTGCGCGACGCCATCGAGACGATCCCCGAAGCCTTCGTGGTGTGGGATGCCGACAACCGCCTGGTGCTGTGCAACTCAAACTTCCAGCAGCTGCACCAATTGCCCGACGAGGCGATTGTGGTCGGGGCATCCTATGAGTCCGTCGTCGCCGCCGGCACCCAGCCGGTGGTGCGCACCAGGCTCACCGCCGACGAGCAGAGCATTCCGGGCGCGCGCACCTTTGAGGCGCAGCTCGACGACGACCGCTGGCTGCATATCAGCGAGCGGCGCACCAAGGATGGCGGCTACGTCTCGGTCGGCACCGACATCACCGCGCTCAAGGCGCATGAGACGCGGCTCGTCGAAAGCGAGAAGATGCTGATGGCGAGCGTCGCCGACTTGCGCAAATCGCAGCAGACGCTGGCCGACCTCGCCGAGAAATATGCCGCTGAGAAAACCCGCGCCGAGGACGCCAACCAGGCGAAATCGAAATTCCTCGCCAATATGAGCCACGAGCTGCGCACGCCGCTCAACGCCATCATCGGCTTCTCCGAGATCATGGAATCCGGGATGTTCGGACCGCTCGGCGCCGACAAATATCGCGAATACTGCCACGACATTCGCGGCAGCGGGCAATATCTGCTCGACGTCATCAACGACATCCTCGACATGTCGAAGATCGAAGCCGGCCGCATGCGGCTCGACTTCGAGGACGTCGAGCTCGGAAACCTGCTCGCCGACGCCATGCGGGTGGTCTCCGGCCGCGCCGAGGAGAAGCGGCTCGTCGTCAACGCCAAGATCGCGCCCGATCTGCATCTGTGCGCTGATCGTCGCGCGCTCAAACAGATCGCGCTCAATCTCCTCTCCAATGCGGTGAAGTTCACGCCCGAGGGCGGTGGCATCACTGTTCGCGGCCGGCGCGCCGGCAATCACGTGCTCATCGCGATTGCCGACAGCGGCATCGGCATCGCGCCCGACGCGCTGAGGAAGCTTGGCCGGCCTTTCGAGCAGGTGGAAAGCCAGCTCACCAAGAGCTATCAGGGCTCCGGCCTCGGTCTCGCCATCGCCAAATCGCTCGCCGAGCTGCATGGCGGCTCGATGCGCATCCGCTCGACGCTCGGCACCGGGACTTTTGTGATGGTGCGCCTGCCGCTACGCCCGCAGTGCACGCCGCAGCGCGACGAGATCGCCGCTTAGTCCGCCCTTAACCTCTGCCAGCCAGCACCTGATCCACCATCTGCGGCGCGGCGCCGAGATAGTTCGCCGGATCGGTGAGCCGCTCGATGGCGGCACGATCGAGATGGCGGGAGACCTCGGCGTTAGCGGCCAGGACGACGGCCAGCCGCCTCCCCGTTTCGTTGGCTTCGCGGCATGCGGCGTAGACGACATCATGCGCCTGCTGGCGGCCGATATGCGGCGCCAATCCCATCATCACGGCCTCAGCGACGATCAGCCCATTGGTGAGATCGAGGTTCTTACGCATGCGCGCCTCGTCGACGATCAGGCCCCCCAGCATGAAGCGCGCCTGGTGCAGCGCGCCGGCGGTGAGCACGAAGCTTTCCGGGACCGCGATCCATTCGGCATGCCACGGCCCGGTGGCGCGCTCGAAGTCTTGCACCATAGCATCGACCATCAGCCCGGCGTGCTGACGTACCGCCTTTGCGCAAGCAAGCATCAGCTCGCTGGAGATCGGATTGCGCTTCTGCGGCATGGTGCTCGACGCGCCGCGCCCGGGGACGAACGGCTCGAATACCTCGCCGAATTCATTCGCCGCCATCAGCATGACGTCGAACGCGATCTTGCCCAGCGAGCCGGTGACAAGCGCCAGGAAATTGATCGCCTCGGCAAAGCCGTCGCGGGCGACGTGCCAGGTTGCCGCCGGCACGCCAAGCCCAAGCTCCTGCGCCAGCGCCCGCTGCACGTCGAGGCCGCGATCGCCAAGCGAGGCGAGCGTGCCCGCCGCGCCGGCGAATTCCGCGACGAGGACGCGCGGGCACAACTGCGTGAGCCGCTCGGCGTGTCGATCGAACATGGTCAGCCAGATCGCGGTCTTGTAACCGAAGGTCACCGGCAGCGCGTGCTGCAGGTGGGTGCGGCCGGCGAGCAGCGTGTCGCGATGGCGGATTGACAGGTCGGCAAGAATTTTGCGCAGCGCGGCGATGTCGGCTTCGATCACGTCGAAGCCGGCGCGCATCTGCAGCACCACCGCAGTATCCATGATGTCCTGGGTTGTGGCACCCCAATGCACATAGCGGCCGGCACCGCCGCACATCTTCACCAGCTGATGCACCAGCGGCAGGATCGGATACCCCACGATATCTGTCTCGCGGCGCAGCAGCTCGAGATCGAGCTTGTCGATGTCCGAGCTTACCGCGATCTCATTCGCGGCCGCTTGCGGGATCACGCCGCATTTCGCCTGCGCCCGCGCCAACGCAACCTCAACCTCGATGTAGCGGGCGATCAGCGCGCGATCGCAGAAAATCTCGCGCATCTGCTGCGTGCCGAAGGCATCCCGGTAAAGAACCGAATCGAGGACGGTGGCCGAGCCGAACGAGGAGTGCCTTGTGTTCATGCGTGAGAATCCCTTGCGAATATATGGTGTGTCGCGGCTCAAAGCCTCGCCGGCTTCGGCGCCTTGCCGAGGATGCGCACAAAGCTCGCCCGCACCTTTTCCTGCGTCTCGACCAGATAGGCGTCGAGCGTCGCGAAGTCGGGCACGTCGGCAGCGCGCGCCAAAAGCCGCAACAGTCCCTGCCCGGCGCTCGCGGGATCGAACGGACCCGACAGGCACAGGCGCAAAATCTGCGTGAGGTCGTGGTAAAGCCGCGCCGCTGGGCGCAGCACCTCGGCATCCTCGGTCGCGAGCACGCCCAGCCGCCACGCTTTGTCGAGGACGGCGGCGGTCGAGGTGTCGACGATCTCCGGCAAGCGGGCGGCATGCACGAGCTGCAGATATTGGGCGATGAACTCAAGATCGATCAGCCCCCCGGCGGCATATTTGAGGTCCCAGCGAGTGCCTTCGCCCTTCTCCGCCGCGATCGCTCCGCGCATCTCCACTACATCGCCCGCAACGAGCTCGGCATCGCGCGAGCGCTGCAGCACATCGCCGATCACGCGCGCGACACGCATGGCAAAGGCCGGTGACGACGAGAGCACGCGCGCGCGGGTAAGCGCCATGTGCTCCCACGTCCACGCCTCGTTCTCCTGATAGTGCTCGAAAGCATCGATATGCGTCGCAACCGGCCCCGACCGCCCCGAGGGACGCAGCCGCATGTCCACCTGATAGAGCGCGCCGTAGTTAGTGGGCGCGGTGAGCGCATTGATCAGCCGCTGAGTGAGCCGTGCGAAATACTGCCCGCCATAGAGCGAGCGCTCGCTTTCGGATTGCGGGTGCTTCTCATCAAAGTCGTAGACCAGGATGAGATCCAGATCGGAGGCCGCCGTCATCTCCATGCCGCCGAGCTTGCCGAGCGCCAGCACCGCGCTCTCCTGCCGGCGCAGGCGGCCGTAGACCTCGACAAAGGACGCGCTCACGGCTTCATGCAGGGCGCGGATCACCGCATCGGCAAGCCGCGCGAAGGCCTCGCCAGCCTGCCGCGCCGTCGCCGTGCCGGAGACGATGCGCACGCCGATGAGGAACATGTATTCGAGGCCGAACATGCGCACGTGGTCGAGAAATTCTTCGCTATAGCCCGCCTGTGCCACGCTGCGGGTCAATCGCGCGCGCAGCTCGGCCACATCCGGCAGCGCGCCGAAGAAGCTCGGATCGACCAGCGCGTCCATGACCTGCGGATGCCGCGCCAACGTATCGGCGAGGCGCGGCGCGACGTCGAGAATGAGCGCAATCAGCGCCACCAGGTCGGGATTTTGCCGGATCAGCGAGAGGAGCCGCGCGCCGCCATGCAGCCCGCCAAGGAAGCGGTCGAACAGCATCAACGCGTTGTCAGGATTTTCGCTGTGGCCGAAATGCTCGAGCAAGACCGGCAGCAGCGCTTGCAGGTGGCCACGCGCGGCTTCCCCGCGCAGCGGTCGATAACTGCCGGCAAGCCATCCCCGCACTCTCGCCGAAGCTTCGAGCGGCTGACGAAAGCCGAGTGCGCTGAGCCGGTCGAGCGTCTTGCGATCGTCCGCTTCCGCCGGAAACACAAGTGACGGCCGGTCCGGCGTATCCGCCGCGGCAAACAGTCGTGAATAGTGGCCCTGCACCGTTTTGAGGTGCCCAAGCAAAACCTCGGCAAAGGCGTCGCGATCGGAGAAACCGAGAAAGCGCGCGAACTGCTCGAGCGCGCCGCGCTCGGCGGGAAGCTCCTGCGTCTGCTCGTCGCGCTGCATCTGCAGCCGGTGCTCGACTGTGCGCAGGAATTGGTAAGCTTCGGTCAATTCTTTGCGCACCGGCTCCTTGATCCAGCCGCCGGCGGCGAGTTGCTCGAGCGTCCTCAGCGTCTGCCGATCGCGCAGTTCGGGATGCCGCCCGCCGGCGATGAGCTGCTGCGTCTGCACGAAGAATTCGACTTCGCGGATGCCGCCGCGGCCGAGCTTGATGTTGTGGCCCTCGACCGCGATCTCGGCATGCCCTTTGTAGCTGTGGATGTCGCGCTTCATGGTGTGGATGTCGGCGACCGCCACATAGTCGAGATATTTGCGCCAGACGAACGGCTCGAGATCGCGCAGCAGCGCCTCACCGGCAGCGATGTCGCCAGCGCAGGCGCGCGCCTTGATCATCGCGGCGCGCTCCCAGTTCTGCCCGACGCCCTCGTAATAGGCCAGCGCGGCGCTGGTCGACACCGCGATCGCGGTCGACGCCGGATCCGGCCGCAGCCGCAGATCGGTGCGAAAGACATAGCCATCGGCGGTGCGCTCCTGCAGCAGCTTCACCAGGCGCTGCGTCAAGCGCACGAAGAATGGCGCCGGCTCGAGCCCACTGCGCAGCGCCCCAGCGTCCTTGTCGAAGAACACGATGAGATCGATGTCGCTCGAATAGTTGAGCTCGAACGCCCCCATCTTGCCCATGGCGATGACGATGTATCCGGAGCCCCGCTCCGGCGCCGCGCGATCGATGGCCGCGAGCTTTCCCGAGCGCACGGCATCCGCGAGGAGGAAGCGCACGGCCGAAGCGACCGTCGTGTCGGCGACGTCGGTGAGCGCGCGGGTCGCGCGCATCACCGGCCATACCCCGCCGATATCAGCGAGCGCGATGAGGAGCGCGGCCTCGTTCTTGGTCTGCCGCAATACGCGCATGGCCTCGGCCTCGTCGTCGGTATCACCGACGGCCTTGGTGCACGCATTGAGCAGCGCGGCGAGATGGGCGTCCGGATCGGCGCCAAGCACGCGCAGCAGGCGCGACGGATCGCTCGAAGCGAGGTCCCAGAGATAAGGCGAGCTTTCCGCCAAGCTCTCAATGACGGTGCCGAGATGCGCAGAGCTGCCAAGCAGATCGCGCAACGCTTTGCCCGCGGTGCCGCGGCGAAGCTCGGAAAGCCAGCGTTTGACCTGTGCTCGCGCCTGCGCGGCATCGCTCAACCGCGGTGCGGTGCAGATCGACTGCGCGAGCGTATGTACGCGCGCTGGCGGCTTGGCCGCTCCCTTGTTCGACTTCCGGGACGATGGGCTCATCCGTCCCTGTGTACCGGGCCTCCGCGCGGCAACGCAATGACGGTTTTCAAGCCTGGATGATTGTCCTCGAGCGTGAGCGCGCCCCCGTGCAGATGCGCGACGGCGGAGGCGAGGCTGAGCCCCAGGCCGGAGCCGGGCTCCGAGCGGCTCTGCTCGAGCCGCACGAAACGCTCCACCGCGCGCGCGCGATCGGCCTCCGCAATGCCCGGACCACGATCACCGACGCTGAGCAGAATGCGATCGCCCTCGCCCAGCGCTTTGACCACAATCTCGCTGGGCGTGCCGTTGGCGGCACTCGCTTTGGGTCCGCCGTATTTGATGGCGTTGTCGATGAGATTGGCGATCGCCTGGCTGACCAGGTCGCGATTGCCCTTGACCGGAGCGGATTCCGATGCCTCGACAAGCAGCGAGATACCCTTCTCTTCCGCGACCGGCTCATAAAGCTCACCGAGGTCGCGGATGACTTCGGCCGCGTCGAACTCGGCCATGTCGTCACGTGCCTGACCGGATTCGGCGCGTGCGATCATCAGCAGCGCGTTGAAGGTGCGAATGAGCCCGTCGGACTCGTCGATGGTCGCCTCCAAAGCCGTGCGGTATTCCGTCTCGGTCTTCGCCGAACGCAGCGCCTCTTCGGAGCGGTTGCGCAGCCGGGTCAGCGGCGTCTTCAAATCGTGGGCGATGTTGTCGGACACTTCCTTGAGGCCACGCATCAACGCCTCGATGCGCTCGAGCATCAGGTTGAGGCTGTCGGCGAGCCGGTCGATTTCGTCGCCGGTGCCGGCATTAGGCAGGCGTTCACTGAGATCGCCCTCCATGATGGCGCGCGTCGTCTCCGTCATGGCGTCGACACGGCGCAGCACGCGCCGCGTGACAAACAACCCGCCAACGAGACCGAGCACCACGACGATGGCGACCGACCAGCGGCCGGCCGAGGCCACGATCTGTGTGATGCGCTCACGCTCTTCGAGATCACGCCCGACGAGCAGGCGGAACCCGCCGGAGAGTTCGAACACACGCACCAGCGCGTGGTGCTCCGCCCCTTCCGCCGCCTCATCGAGGCGGCGGTAGACCGTCTCTTCCCAACCCGGGTGATCCAGCACGCCGGGCGCGAGCGAGCCGACGTTTCCGGTCAGCGCCTCGCCGGAAGAGCTGGTGAGCAGATAAAGGCTCGAGCCCGGACGTCGCGAGCGTGCCTCGATGATCAGCGCCAACCGGCGGATGCCGCCCAGCCGGTATTGCTCGGAAAGCCCGGTGATCTCGGCGTCGACGGTTTCGGTGATCTGCTCGGTGATCAGCCGCCGCGTGTTCCAGGCGAAATAGCCAAGCAGAAACGCGGCAAAAAGCGAAAAGACCGTCAAATAGACGAGCGTGAGCTTGAAGGTCGTGGTGCGAAAAAGCTTGCCGAGGGCCGTCATCGCGCTGCGTCCGCGCCGGGTCAGAGCGGGTGAGCCAGTATCGACGATGGCAGGGCTTTTGTCTTGCGGTGCGGGGGATAAAACGGCCCCGCCGGACAGCACGCCAGCGTTATCGATTGTCACGAATCATGTACCCGGCGCCGCGCACGGTGTGCAGAAGCGGCGGCGAGAAGCCTTTGTCGATCTTCGAGCGCAGCCGCGAGATGTGCACGTCGATGACATTGGTCTGCGGGTCGAAGTGATAGTCCCACACATTCTCCAAGAGCATGGTGCGGGTGACCACTTGCCCGGCATGCTTCATCAGATATTCGAGCAGACGGAATTCGCGGGGCTGCAGTGAGATTTCGGTGCCGGCACGGCTGACCTGGTGCGAGAGCCGGTCGAGCTCGAGATCGGCAACGCGATAGACGGTCTCTTCGCCGCGGCCACCGCGGCGGCGCGAGAGCACCTCAATCCGCGCCAGCAACTCGGAGAACGAATAGGGCTTGGGCAGATAGTCGTCGCCACCCGCGCGCAGGCCGCGCACGCGGTCGTCCACCTGGCCGAGCGCCGAAAGGATGAGCACCGGCGTCTCGACGCCTTTCTCGCGTAGCGTGCCGATCACCGACAGCCCGTCGCGTTTCGGCAGCATGCGGTCGACGATGAGGACGTCGTATTGTCCGTCGAGCGCCATCGACAGGCCCTCTTCGCCATCGGTCGCCTGATCGGCGACGTGACCGACCTCGCGGAACGCCTTGGTGAGATAGTCGGCGGCATCGCGATCGTCTTCGATGATGAGAAGGCGCATGGCGGTCCGCTCGGGCTCGATCTCCGGCGTCCGGCCCGCAGGGCGGTGCCGCTGAAAATCCAGAAAGCTCGGCATCGGTTACACCAACTCCCCCCTCTGGGCCAGTCGCGGCCGTGGCAAAAATGTGAGGGGGCGGCGGGCAAGCCCGCCACCCCCTCGACCGACCCTTGCCCTGGCGGGGGCGACGGTTGCCAGGACAAAGGTGCGTCTCAAAGACAGGCGATTAAGCGAAGCACCTGTCGAATTGGTGGGAACGGGCCGGAGGCCCGTTCCCCCGGGTCCGCAACGTCGGCGGGGGCGACGGTTGCCGACGAAACGTCCCCATCTGCGAATTCCCTTCCATCGTCGCGCGTCAGGCGCGGCCGATCGGAAGCGCCACGTAGTGCGTGTTGTCTCCCGACTTGATGCGCATGAGCACGCTCTTCTTTCCGTTCGTATGCGCGTCGGCGAGCGCCTTGCGCACATCAGCCGGGCTGGACACCGATTGGCCACCGATGTCGAGAATGACGTCACCGGTCTTGAAGCCGTTCTCGGCAGCCGAGCCGGACGGATCGACATTGGTCACGACGACGCCGTGCGAGCCGGCACCAGCGACGTGACTTGCAGGCGCGACCGTGAGACCGAGCTTGTTGCCAATATCACCGCCGCGAGTGTCGTGGTCCTCATCGGGAGTGGCGCGGGCTTCCTTCTGCGCCGGCAGCTCGCCGAGCGTCAGCGTCAGCTCCTTCTCGCTGCCCTTATGCAGGACCGAAAGCTTCACCGACGTGTTCGGCGCCATCGAGCCGATCATCTTGGCGAGCGAGCGCGCATCCTTCACGTCCTTGCCGTTGACCGCGGTGATGATGTCGCCGGCCTCGATGCCGGCCTTGCTCGCCGGACTGTTGGCTTGCGGCTCCGCGACCAGTGCGCCCGCCGCCTTCTTCAGGCCGAGGCTGTCGGCGATTTCAGGCGTCACCGGCTGGATCTGCACGCCGATCCATCCGCGCGTGACCGAACCCTTGTCCTTGAGCTGGGCGACGACGGTCTTCACCGTGTCGGACGGAATGGCGAAAGCGATGCCGACCGAACCACCGGAGGGCGAGAAGATCGCGGTGTTGACGCCGATCACATTGCCTTCGGTATCGAAGGTCGGGCCGCCGGAGTTGCCCTTGTTCACCGGAGCGTCGATCTGGATGAAGTCATCATAGGCGCTGGCGCCGATATCGCGGCCGCGTGCCGAGACGATACCCGCCGTGACCGTGCCACCGAGGCCGAACGGATTGCCAACCGCGATGACCCAGTCGCCGATGCGCGGCGCATTGTCAGCAAGCTTCACATAGGGGAAGTTGCCGCCATCGACCTTGATCAGTGCCAGATCGGTCTTCGGATCGGTACCGACGACTTTGGCGGTGTGGATCTTGCCGTCATCGGTGGTGACCTGAACGTTTTCCGCCTTCTCGACGACGTGATTGTTGGTCACGGCATAGCCGTCCGGCGAGATGAAGAAGCCGGACCCCTGCCCGGTAATGACGTTATGCTGCTGCTGTTGACGCCCGCGCGGCAGGTTGTCCGGCATACCGAAGCGGCGGAAGAAGTCCTGCAGGCCTGGCGGCAGGTCGTTTTGATTGAGGCCCGACGTCTCGGCGGAGCCGCCGTCGATCTTCACACGCACCGAAATGACCGCCGGCTTCACCTTCTCGACGATATCGGCGAAACCAACCGGTGCGCGAACCTTCTGCGCCTGGTCACTCAGATTCTGCGCGAACGCGCTCGAATAACTTCCTTGCGGGGTAAGGCCCGGGCTGAAAACCAAGGCCGCAGCGCCGAGACCAGCGGCAGTCGTGGCGAGAAGCAAAAAACGACGCGCCGAGAGACGGCGCTTCGGAGCGGACACATCGCTCGAATTCATGACGTTGACTCCATCTTCCGTCGATCGCGTTGGTGCCTTCATGCACCCTGTCAACGAGGAAGATGGGGGGAAGCGCCTTACCGCGCGCTGTCGGCGAAATTAATAATTGGTAAGGTGGACTAGCCAGTTGTTTTGTTGAAAACTCAATGGCTTAGCTTGACTTCTCGGCAGTGGGTGGCGGCACCAATTGCGCGAGACGAGCCTGCTCATCGGCGCTGAGTGTGGCTGATTCGGCGCCCTGCATCGGCCCTGCGTCGCGGCGGCGCAGCGCGAACACCAGGGCCAGCGCCCCGACCAGCAGCACCGCGATGGGCGTTCCCCACAGCAGCGCGTTATGCCAGGCGAAGCGCGGCTCAAGCAGAACGAATTCGCCGTAACGCGCGACGAGGAAATCGAGCACCTGCCGGTTGCTGTCGCCTTTGCTGAGCCGTTCGCGCACCAGCAGCCGCAGATCGCGCGCCAGCGGCGCTTCCGAGTCGTCGATCGACTGATTCTGGCAGACCATGCAGCGTAGTTCGCGCGACAGCGCGCGAGCGCGCGCCTCGAGCGCCGGATCTTTCAGCATTTCGTCGGGCTGCACCGCGAAAGCCGGCAGTGATTGCAGCACCAGCAGTAGGACGCAAGCCGTGATGCGGATGAAACGCATCGCCCTACTCCGCAGGCTGCGCCGCGAGCTTTGCCGCCGGCTTCGGCGCGCCGACGCGCAGCCGCCGGTCGGAGAGCGACAGCGCACCACCGAGCATCATGAGGACGGCACCGCCCCAGATCAGCAGCACTGCGGGTTTGTAATAAAGACGCACGGCAATGGAACCGTCGGCGTTGCTGTCGCCGAGTGACAGATAAAGTTGGCCGACACCCTGCCGCATCAAGGCGGCCTCGCTGGTCGACATGTTGCGCGTGGCGAAGCTGCGTTTCGACGGCTCCATGGTCCCAATCACGACTCCGCCCTCACGCACGGAGAAACGCGCCGCGAGCTCGCGATAGTTTGGACCTTCCCGCGGGACGAGACCTTCGAAGCGCAGATCGTAGTCGCTGATCGATACGCTCTCGCCCGGCTTGAGCGCGACGATGCGTTCGCTCGACCAATTGGTCTCGCTGACGATCCCGAGAAGCGTGATGCCGACCGCGAAATGCGCCAGTGCCGTGCCCCAGGCTGAGCGCGGCAAGCCCCGAGCACGTCTGCCCACCGTCGGCCACGGCGCGCTGCGCAGACCTATGCGTTCCGCGACGTCGGTGAGCGCGCCGGCCATGACAAAAAATGCGAGCCCGATACCGAACGGCGCGAGCGTGCCCTTCGCGCCAGACAACGTGAACACCACGGCCATCACGATGGCGGCGAGCGCACAGGCAGCAAGCAGCCGCTGCGTCACCGCGACGAGATCGCCGCGCTTCCAGGCCAGCAACGGTCCGAACGGCATTGCGATCAGGAGCGGGACGAACAGTGGCGCGAAGGTCAGCTCATAGAACGGAGCTCCGACGGACATCTTAGCGCCGGTCACACCCTCATAGGCCAACGGATAGAGCGTGCCGACCAGCACGGTGGCGCAGGCAGCGCTGAGAAACAGATTGTTGAAGACCAGCGCGCCCTCGCGCGACACCGGAGCGAACAAGCCGCCCTGCCTGAGCATCGGCGCGCGCCAGGCGTAGAGCGCCAGGCTGCCCCCGATAAACACGATGAGGATCGCAAGGATGAACACGCCGCGCCTCGGGTCATTGGCGAACGCATGCACCGAGGTGAGCACGCCCGAGCGCACGAGGAAGGTGCCAATCAGCGACAGCGAGAAGGTGAGGATGGCGAGCAGGATGGTCCACACCTTGAGCGCATTGCGCTTTTCCATCACCACCGCGGAATGCAGCAGCGCGGTGCCAGCGAGCCACGGCATCAACGATGCGTTCTCCACCGGGTCCCAGAACCACCAGCCGCCCCAACCGAGCGTGTAGTAGGCCCAGTAAGAGCCCATGGCGATACCGACGGTCAGGAACATCCAGGCAAGCAGCGTCCACGGCCGTACCCACCGCGCCCATGCGGCGTCGATGCGGCCTTCAATCAGCGCAGCGACGGCGAAAGAGAAGGCGATGGAGAAGCCGACATAGCCGAGATAAAGGAGGGGCGGATGCACCGCGAGTCCGATGTCCTGCAATATCGGGTTGAGGTCGCGTCCCTCAAACGGCGCCTGCGGCAGGCGCAAGAACGGATTCGAGGTGAACAGAATGAACAGATAGAACGCGCTCGCGATCCACGCCTGCACGGCGAGCACATTGGCGCGCAGCGTCGCCGGCAGATTGCCGCCGAAGACCGCCAGCAACGCGCCGAACAGCGCCAGGATGAGAACCCAGAGCAGCATCGAGCCCTCATGGTTCCCCCAGACGCTGGTGAACTTGTAGATCAGCGGCATCAATGAGTGCGAATTCTCGTAGACGATGGCGACCGAGAAATCCGAAGTCACATAGGCCGCGGTGAGCGCGGCAAACGCCAAAGCCACGAACGCGAACTGGGCGAGCGCGGTCGATCCGGCAAGGCGCATCAGCGTGGCATCGCGCAGACGCACGCCGATGATCGGCGCAACTGACTGGATCAACGCCAGGCCGAGCGCCAGGACCAGGGCGTAATGTCCAAGCTCCGGGTTCATCTACATTGGGCCTTCGTGCCCTTCAGGCAGCCTGCTTCTCCATGGCCTCGCCCTCGAGGAGCGGATGCGCCATGGTTTCATGCAGCTTGTCGCGGTCGAGTTCCTTTTCCCACAGGCTGATGACGACGCACGCGACGCCATTGCCCACGAGATTGGTCAGGGCGCGGCATTCGCTCATGAATTTGTCGATACCAAGGAGCAGCGCCAGCGACTGGATCGGAATGTCGGGAACGATGGCGAGCGTCGCCGCCAGCGTCACGAAGCCGGCGCCGGTCACGCCAGAGGCGCCCTTCGAGGTGATCATCGCGATCACCAAGATACCGAGCTCCTGACTGAGCGTCAGATGCGTGTTGGTCGCCTGCGCCAGGAACAGCGTCGCCAGCGTCATGTAGATGTTGGTGCCGTCGAGATTGAAGCTGTAGCCGGTCGGGACCACGAGGCCGACCACCGAGCGCGAGGCGCCGAGATGCTCCATCTTCTGCATCAACTGCGGCAGCACGGTCTCCGACGAGCTAGTGCCGAGCACGATGAGCAACTCATCCTTGATGTAGCCGATGAAGCGGATAATGGAGAAACCCGCGAAGCGGGCGATAGTGCCGAGCACCAGCAGCACGAACAGGATGCTGGTCGCGTAGAAGGTGGCGATGAGCTGCACCAGATTCCACAACGAGCCGAGCCCATACGCGCCGATGGTGAAGGCCATGGCGCCGAAGGCGCCGATCGGCGCCGCGCGCACGATGATGCGGATCACGCCGAAGAAAACCTTCGCGGCCATGTCGATCGCACCGGCGATGCGCTGCCCGACCTCGCCGAGCCGCGCAATCGCAAAGCCCGAGAGGATCGAGACCAGCAGCACCTGCAGGAGATCGCCTCGCGCCAGCGCGCCGAAGAAGCTGTCCGGCGGAATAATGGCGAGGAGATGTGCGACGATGCCCTCCTGCTTGGCACGGGTCACGTAGGTGGCCACCGCCTTGGCGTCGAGAGTAGCGGGATCGACATTGAAGCCCGCGCCGGGCTGCACGAGCTCGCCAATAAGCAGGCCGAAGGCGAGCGCCAAGGTCGATACCGCCTCGAAATAGAACAGCGTCTTCAAACCGACACGACCGACCTGCTTGAGGTCGCTCATCGAGGAAATGCCGTGCACGACGGTGCAGAAGATCACCGGGGCGATCATCATCTTGATCAGCGCGATGAAGCCATCGCCGAGCGGTTTCAGCGCCACACCCGTATTGGGAAAGTAGTGGCCGACGGCGACACCGACGACGATGGCAATGAGCACCTGGATATAAAGGATCGAATACCAAGGAGTACGCTTGGTCATGAGAAAAAACGCCCCTGCTGGCCGGCGATCCGCATCAGCAGTATTTCACGGCTGTCGTCAAGAATGGCGCTATTTGGCAGCTGGCTTGGCCGGGTTTTGTGCGCTGCCTTCCTGCCAGACACCTTGCTTCTTCAACGCGTCGACCACTTCGCGCGGCATGTAGCGCTCATCGTGCTTGGCAAGCACCGTGTCCGCCTTGAAGGTTCCCCCGGCCTGCAGGCTGCCTTCTGCGACCACGCCCTGCCCTTCGCGGAAGAGGTCGGGGACAATGCCCTGATAGGTCACCGGAATGTCGCTCTTGCCGTCGGTAATGGCGAAGCTGATGGCGAGATTATCGCCGCGCACGACCGAACCCGGCTTCACCAGGCCACCGATGCGCATGCGGGACCCGGGCGCCACGTGCTTTTCGACAACGTCGGTCGGCGAGTTGAAGAAGACGATGGATTCGCGCAACGCGCTGAGCACGAGCGCCGCGGCGATCGCCAGCACGCCGAGACACGAGCCGATGAGGATGAGGCGTCGTTGCTTGCGCGTCATTATCCTGTCAGCCCCATGCTCTTGATCAGGTCCTCCACGCGGCGGAGCTTGTCAGCATCGGTGCCGAGTGCGCGACGGGCATCGGATGCGGCCGCGTTGGCTTTGTCGCGGTCGCCGAGCACGACATAAGCGCGGATCAGCCGCAGCCAGCCATCGACGTCGGAGCCGTCCTGCTGCAGCTTTTCCGCAAGTCGCGCCACCATGCCGCGCACCATCTGCTCGCGCTCGGCCGGACTCATGCTCGAGGCCGCAGCCACGTCGCCGGCGCTCGGTCCGGGTTCGGCGGCCTTGGCGTCGGCTGAGCCCTCCGCCGTGATCCCAATATGCGCAAGGGCCTGACGGACGGCCGGGACCCAGGGCGCGTCACGCGGCGCGCCATCGAGCATGCCCTGCCAGATCTTGGCCGCCTCGTCGCGGCGGCCATCCTGTTCGGCGGCCATGCCGACATAGAAACGCGATTTGAGCTCGGCCGGGTCGCTCGCCAGCGCCTTGTCGAATGCGGCCTTGGCTTCCGCGGTGACAATGCCGTTCGCCGCCGCGACCAACGCCTCACCGAGATCGGCCTGACGCTCCGGCGTTTCGCCGTTGAGCTCGAGGGAGCGGCGTCGCGCCTTCACCGCGTCGTCGAAACGCCCGAGGCGCAGATAGATCGGCGCCAGCACTTCCCAGCCGCGGCCGTCATTCGGATGCCGTTCGATCTGCGCTTCGGCCTGCGCGATCAGGCTCTCGATCGAGCGGTTCTCCTGCAGCGGCTGGCGGCGGGCGGAAAGCGGTGCGCCGGGCAAGTCCGGCGAGCCGAGCATGAGATAAAGAGCGCCCGCACCAGCGGGCAGCAATAGAAGCGCGATGACGGCCATGATCCGGCGCGATCGTACGCCTTTCGTGTCGGCATCGGGCAACGATTTGACCGCATCGGCCGCGTCAGCGGCGGCAATCAATCGCCGCGACACCTCGACACGCGCCGCATCCGCCTCCGCTTGGCCGATAAGCCCAGCGGTGCGGTCGCGCTCGATCTCCTCGAGTTGGTCACGATAGACCGCGAGATCGCTCCCGGAACGCGTGCCTCCGGCACGGCTCAACGGCCAGAGCACGGCGAAAACCGCCGCCGCCGTCATCAGCGCCACCACGAACCACAACGTCATGAAGCCGTTCTATCCGCCCTAATCCGGATACAGGCAATACATCAGGGGCAAACATGGCGGCAATGCGCAAGATCAAGGCGCGGCTGGCTGCGGAGAGCCCGCCCCGCGAGGCCGCAAATTAGGCGGTGGCGAGCTGCTTTTCGCCGGCCGCGGCGAGTGCCGCCTTGCCGAGAGTCGACCCGTATTCCGGTCCGAAGATCTTGGTGCAGAAGCGCACCGATGCATCGACCTGGGCCTGGCGGAACGCACGATCCGCATCGCCGGCGTGGCGCAGCCCGTCGAGCAATGGGCTCATTCCGGCATCGAGGAACTGCTTGAGCTCGGCGAAGGCGCGTTGCGAGGGCTCGGCGATCGCAAGCTCACTGCCGAAGTGCCGGCAGGCGACGACGAGATCCATCAATGCCTCGGTTTGGGTGACCTCGTCAGTGTCGAGCGTCGAGTCGGCGCGGATTTCCGTCGGCGGCCGCGGCCGCAACAGCTTGCGCACCCGCGCTGGCGCCTGCTCGAGCTCTCCCTTGAGCGTATCGGAGACCTGAGCCCGCAGCGTCGAGAGCTCGCGGCCCCAGGGCGAGTCCTGAGTGAGATCAAGCGCCGTCCGCATTCCGCGCGCGGCGTCGTGGATGAATTTGAGCAGGGAGACGACCGACAGCAGTTTTCTGTCCTTGAGATCGGCCTTCAGCTCGCCAACCAGCCGCCCGAGCTCGGCGAGCATGATCGCAACGGCGACCTCGTAGGGCGTCTCGGAGACACGCATGACATTGTCGCTGCCGGCGGCGCGCGTCGCCAGCCGGATAAGCTGCCAGGGCGCCGCGAGGCGGCTCATCACCAGCAGCAGCGCATAGATGAAGAGCTTGCGATCGGTTGCCTGAATCGAATCCACCAGCTCCTTCGCCTGGTCGAGCATGGCATCCGCGAGATTGTCGACGTGGCCGGGCAGCTTCGCTCCCGACGCGGCAAACAAATCGCGCGCTTTGAGCACCCGCATCAAGGTGGTGGCATCGTCCGTGGCGCGCGGCGTGCCGATCTGCGCGAACAGCCGGCGGCGCACACGATCGTCGCGCTGCGCCAGACTGAAGATCTCTTCGATCTTGGCCGCCGCGCGATCCTGAAATCCGCGGACGAGTTGCTCGGCCTTGTCGCTCTCGTTGGCGATCAGCGCCTGGTTGACCGCAGCGGTGACCGCCTCGGCCTCGTCGGGCATGAGATCGCGGCGAATCCAGGTCCACATCGGTTCGAGCGCGGTCCGCGAAAGCCGGCCCGGATGCTGATGCTCGGCGACATCGTCGACCAGGAATGGCTCGAGCGGCTTGAAGAACAGCCGCGCCGCATTGCCGATGCGCGAACCCGTGCGATCGCTGCCGCGCAGCAGTCGGCGCAATTGATCGAGCACAAGATCATTGGCCGGGGTCTCATCGCCGCGCAGCACGCCGCGCTCGAGCTCTGCCACGAGCAGAGTCCGTGTTTGCGGCGTCAGCTCACGGAGGAATTGCTGCAACCGTTCGACGGTTGAGCCTTCACTGGCCATGACACATCCGTTCCCAATCCTCGCGTCATACCTCGCCGGGGCTTAAGAACTCGTTGAGGATCGGGAAGAGTCGGGACCGTGCGGGTCGAATCAGCAGGCGCTAAAAATGCGTTAGCGCTGCGAGACTGCCGTTACGAAACAGGTACCCAGGAGCCGTCGGGGTTGCGGCAGGCGGTGCCGCGCGCCGTCTCCGGACGACCGTCGATGTAAATCGTGTGGGTGAACGAGCGGCAGTTGCGCCCGTCAGCCGCCTGATATGCGGGCCCGGGGACGATCGTCCCATAGCGGCCAGAGTCCGGATTCTTCCATGCAACCGGCGCGCCGGAGGGACCGCGGTCGAGCGCCGCCATCTGCGCTTCATAGGCGCGGCGCTTGTCCTCGTCGTCCATCGCGGCGCCGATCCGATTGCCGACGAGCCCCCCGATCAACCCGCCGATCGCGGCACCCGCGAGCCGGTTTCCTGTGCCGCCGCCAGCGACCGCCGCGCCGACAAGCGCACCACTGCCGGCCCCGAGCAGCGTACCGGTGTTTTCGCGCGGGCCCGGTCCTTCCGGACTACCGGCGCAGGCTGCAAGCATCAGCGCCAGCGCGGCGCTCACAAGGAGCTTCGATGCGGACATGAGGTCCCCCTCAGGGATGGGATTCGGCCGTGGAATCCGCTTCAGCGATACTAGTGCCCCGAACCCGAAGTTCGCACGTCATTTCCGCGAGTCCGAATGCAAACTTTACCCAGAGGTGAGGAATAGGGCAAAACTCTGGCCCGGTATCCTGAGCCTCATCCGGCCGGCAGAACCAGTTCGGCACGCAGTCCGCCGAGCGGTGCACTGCTCAGCGTCAGGCCGCCGCCGTAAAGCCCGGCCAGCTCGACGACGATGGAGAGGCCGAGACCGGAGCCGGGCTTGGTCTCGTCGAGCCGGCGCCCGCGACGCGCAACCTGCTCACGCTCCGACGGTGACAGTCCGCGTCCGTCGTCGTCGACCACGATGCGCACCATGTCGCGCGGCGCCGGCGTTTCCTGACGCTCGCGCACGACCTCGATGCTCACGCGCGACTGCGCCCATTTGCAGCCGTTGTCGACCAGATTGCCGATCATCTCCTCGAGATCCTGCCGCTCGCCGCGGAAGCGCGGCTCGCCGTCGACATGGACCTCGACGGCAATGCCGCGATCGCGATGGATCTTCTCCATCGTGCGCGCCAGCGACGTGACCACCGGCGCGACCTCGGTGACGCTGCCGACCACGGTGAGACGCGCGGCGAGCCGCGCGCGCTCGAGATGCCGTGCCACCTGATCGCGCATGATATCGGTCTGCTCGCGGACTTTTGTCGCAAACGGATCCTCGCCGCGCGACACCGCTTCGTTGACCATGACCGAGAGCGGCGTCTTCAACGCGTGCGCGAGATTGCCCACATGCGTGCGCGCGCGCTCGACGATCTCGCGATTGGCATCGAGCAGCGCGTTGGTCTCGCGCGCCAGCGGCGCGATCTCATCGGGAAAGCTGCCTTCGAGCCGCTCGGATTTTCCCGAGCGGATCGCGGCAAGCCCTTCGGAAATCCTCTTGAGCGGCGCCAGACCGAACCGCACCTGGAACATGGTGGTGAGCAACAGCACCGCAGCAAGCACGGCGAAGGTGACGACCAGCGCGCGATCGAAGGCATGCACCTCCTCGGTGATCTCAGCCGCATCGCCGGCGACGGAAACGAGATAGTGACCTTCGTCGCCGAGATCGATGTTGCGCTCCACAAGCCGCAGACGCTGATCTTCCGGACCCTGCACGTAGCCTTCGCGCGAACCACCGGCAGTACCTCCGCCGGTGTCCGGCAGCCGCGGCAGGCCGCCGTCCCAGAGCGAGCGTGAGGAGCGCACATCGTTCTTGCCAGGATCGAGCCGCGTCACCTGCCAGTACCAGCCAGAGAGCGGCAGCTCGAACAGCGGCTCACCCAACGACTGCGGGAACTTGTCGGAGCCCTCCTCCGGCGACGCCACGTCGGCAACGAGCGTGCGCAGATAGACGCCGAGACGCCGGTCGAAGGCGCGCTCCACTGCCTGGCGATACAGCGAGGAGAGTACGATGCCGGTGATCAGCAGGATCACAACGGCCCAGGCAGTTGCCGACAGGAAGAGGCGTAGCGCGAGCGAATTAGCGCGCATCAGGAGGGGTGAGCAGATAACCGAGGCCGCGCACGGTCTGGATGATCTCGACGCCGAGCTTCTTGCGGATGCGGCCGACGAAGACCTCGATGGTGTTGGAGTCGCGGTCGAAATCCTGATCGTAGAGATGCTCGACGAGTTCAGTGCGCGAGACCACGCGACCGGCGTGATGCATCAGATAGGACAGCAGCCGGTATTCGTGCGAGGTGAGCTTGACCGGATTGCCGTCGACGGCGACGCGGCCGGTCCTGGTGTCGAGCCGGACCGGTCCGCAATTGAACTCGCTCTTGGCGTGCCCGGCGGAGCGGCGCAGCAGCGCACGCACCCGCGCCAGCACCTCCTCGAGGTGAAAGGGCTTGGCGACATAGTCATCGGCGCCGGCATCGAAGCCCTGCACCTTGTCGCTCCAGCGGTCGCGCGCTGTGAGCATCAACACCGGCATGGCGCGTCCGGCGCGACGCCAGGCTTCGAGCACGGAAATGCCGTCCATCTTCGGCAGGCCGATATCGAGGATGACGGCGTCGTAGGGCTCGCTCTCGCCGAGATAGTGGCCCTCTTCCCCGTCGAAAGCGCGATCGACCACGTAACCGGCATCGGTCAACGCGGTCGCCAATTGTCGGTTGAGATCGGGATCGTCCTCGATCACGAGGAGACGCACGTTATTGCTCCTCCAGCTTGCGGCCAGTGACCAGGGTGCCACTCTGCGCATCAACGGTTGCGCGCGTCACTTTGCCATCCCGGCCGAGCAGAGTCAGCATATAGACAAGTCCTTTCGGCGTTTCGCACAAGCGGGCGCGCACCAGCTCGCGGCCGGCACGCCCGCGCAGCGCTCGCATCGCCTTGCCGAGCGGCATCGCCTGCCCGGAGGTGATCGCCGCGGTGCGCGCGTCCTTGCTCAGGCAAGTGCGATGGCCAAGCTCGATCGCTGCAGCCGGCGACAGGCAGGCGGCAAGCAACAGGGTTATGATCAGGCATCGGGCCAGCATTTGGCGCCTCATAGCCATGGACGGGTGAACCCCTGCTGAACGGGCTTAGTGAGAAAAACCATCGAATATGGCGAATTCATCAAGCGCCGCCCGAGGGCTGCGCCAGGAATTGATCGGCGCGGCCTCGTCCGCGAATCCCATGGCCATTCCAGAGTAAACCATCAAATTCGGCGGCAAATCGAGAAAACTACGCACCGTGCGATGCCAGGACACCCAGGCCTGCTGTGGGCAAGTGTGCAGGCGGTAGCCGCGGGCGAGCACCATCACGGTCTGTAAGAGGCCCCCGATATCGGCCCATTGCGCGAGACCGAACGAGCGATCGAGTGCGAAAAACAATCCGACCGGAGCGCCGAAGAACTGGAAGTTGCGGGCGTATTGCCGATAGCGTGCCGGCTTGTCCTCGCGCGCCACGCCGATGGCGCGATAGAGCCGCTCGCCCACATCGAAACGCCGCGCGTTGTACGGCTCGGTCATCGGATCCGGATAGATGCGGTAATCGCCGCCCTCGGCTTTCGGCAATTCGCCCATGCGCGGTGCCAGCAACGCCTTGAGCGCTTCGACGCGCGCTCCGGCGATCGCGTAAATGCGCCATGGCTGCATATTGCCCGCCGACGGGGCGCGAGCCGCGCGCTGCACGATGTCACGCACGACATGCTCGGGGACGGGCGTAGGCAGGAAGGCACGGCAACTAAATCGGGTGGCTACCGCGTCGCGTACGTCCATGGAGGGAGAGCTCTCTTCTTCAGCGGCGTGTCTTGTCCGCGTCGGCCACAGCATAGAAGGGGACGGTTGACAGCAACAGCCCGAACGGGCTGATGCGGTCGGCATGCGCGCTGTCCTCGCCCTGCTGTTTTACTCTCTCGCCAGCCCGGCGCTGGCGATCGTCGGCGGAGCGCCGGAGGCGCCAACAGCGCCGCGCAGCACGGTGATGATCGTCGGCTCGGGCGGCACCTTTTGCACCGGCACGGCCGTCGCGCGCGACCTCGTCCTCACGGCCGCGCACTGCGTGTTGCCGGGCGCGGTGTACAAGCTCATCGAGTTCGACAGGCAGCACCAACCGATCCTGCTCGACACGGGCGAGATCGCGCGGCATCCGTTATTCAATCTGCAGACCTTATTTGCGCATCGCGCGACCGCGGATGTGGCGCTGATCCGCATGCGCGCGCCGTTGCCGGCGGCCATCGCTCCCACGCGGCTCGCTGCCCCAAGGGTCCCGCCGAGCCCGGGCGACCATTACAGCGTGCTTGGTTATGGGCTCGCGGTGCGCGGCGATGACAGAACCAGCGGGACCCTGCGCCGCGCCGATCTCGTCGCCACCGGCAAGCCGGGCAATCTGCAAATCCGGCTCGTCGATCCGGCAACCAATGGCGAGAGCCCAGGTCTTGGCGCCTGCACCGGCGATTCTGGCGCACCGGTCTTTGCCGGCGGGAGCAGCGCCGAGATTATCGGCGTGGTGAGTTGGTCCACTGGGCCGAAGCTCAGCGGCGGCTGCGGCGGCCTCACCGGTGTCACGCCACTCGTTCTTTACAAAGAATGGATCCTGCAGACGGCGCGGCGCATGGGCTCACCGCTCGCGCCGTGAGCGAAGGCTCAGTGGAAGAATGCGAAATAGATGATCGCAAATAAGACGATCACGCCGGCAAGACTGAGCGTCAGAACATAACGGACATTGTGCCCGGTCACGCCCTGCCGTGCTTCAGTTCTCGTCTCGACAATCTGCGCGCCATGTTGTTCGGGCATCGCATCCTCGCACATGGTGAAAACGCCGCGGTCAGCGGCTCTTCTGTCAACGCGAGGAGCAGAAAGGCTGTTCCGGATCGAATATCAGTGCGGAGCGTCGGCGCGGCAGGATTTCTGCGCGTCGTCCCAGATCCAGCCGCATTTGGTGCAACCGCCGAGCGTTGCGGCAACAAGCACGAGCACGATCAGGGCCGTCAGGCGGCGGGCAAGACTCATGCTCGCAGCATAGCGCAAGCCGTCGCCGGCCGCGAGACGGCGCGGGTCCGGGCTCCCCTATCACTAGATATCGAGACCCTCAACCGGGATGGCCGCAAACTGCGTTGCGCCGTCGACCGTGCGCCAGCCGTCGGGAGTCGCCGCAGCAAAGATCTTGATCTCCATGATCTTGAACAGGCCTTTGTCGTTGTGCACGTCGCCGACATGCTTGCCGGGCTTGAACGCAACCGTCGCCAAGCCGCAGGCGAGCGGGTTGTCGGCTTCCTTGTTGACTGTGCTCAGCGCGTCCCCGGGCTCATGCTCGGCGATCAATGAGGCAAAGCGTTGGGCTTGCTGCTCGGTATCGCACACAACACCTTTGCCAACCTGAACACCGGTTGTGTCGGCAGGTTGCTCATCGGCGCGCGCCGCCGCTAAGCCCAGAGCCGACACGAACAACACTGCTGCGATGGGTCCAATCCTGGTCATGTTCCGCACTCCTTTGGCGGAAAACGGCCGGCAACCGAGCTTCGTTGCGTCGCAGCAGTGAGAACCGCCTCACAATGCAGTTATCGGGAATAGCGCACAGCAACGCCGATTGCGCCGCGGCTGCCGACGACTTCGACCGAGACATCATCGCGATGCCGGTGTACGCGCAGGTCGACGCTCGCGTCGCCGAGTCGCAGGTTGCGCAGGAACACCTCATCGAGAAATGCCGGCAGCTGCGGATTGCACAGCCTGATCTCGCGCATCCACGGATCGAATTGGAGCCCGAGTGCGGCATCGAGCAGCGTGAATGGCGTCGCGCTTGCCCAGGCTTGCGGCGCGCACGCAACGGGATAGAGCGTCGGACCACGATTGCGGGCGCGCTGGAAGCCGCAGAACAATTCCGGCAGCCGGCGGAATTCCATGTAGCTCGCGGCGGTGAACAGGCCTTCGAACACTCGTGACACCGCGCGCTTGAGCCCGTAGCGCGCGAAGCCGAGCGTGATCAGCGCGTTGTCGTGCGGCCAGATCGAGCCGTTGTGATACGACATCGGATTGTAGCGTGCCTCGCCGCTCGCCACCGTGCGGATGCCCCAGCCGGAGAAGAACCGCGGCGCCAAAAGACCCTCCGCCACTTTCGCCGCACGGTCGGCGCGCGCGATGCCGCCGAACAGCACCTGTCCCGCATTGGTGGTGCGCACGCGGCACGGCGCCTTCTTGCCGTCGAGTGCAACGGCATAGGTCTCGATCTCGTCGCACCAGAATGCGGCCTCGAACCGCTCGCGCAGGCGCTCTGCCTGCGCCTCGAGGTGCTTCGCCTGCTCGACATGCCCGAGCCGGCGCGCGCAACGCGCGATCACGCACTTCGCGGCGAACACATAGGCCTGCACCTCGGCGAGCGCGATGGCGCCGAACGCGAGGCCGCCGTCGGCGTGAAAGATCGCGTCCTGCGAATCCTTCCAGCCCTGGTTGGCGAGCCCCTCCTCGGTCGCGCGCTGGTACTCGACGAAACCGTCGCCATCCGGATCGGCCGGCCCGTCGATCCAGCGCAGTCCGGCTTCGATCGCCGGCCACAACTCGATCAGCGTCGCATCGTCGCCGGTCCGCTCGGCATAGAGACCGGCCAGCAGCACGAACAGCGGTGTCGAATCGACGCTGCCGTAATAGAGGCCAAACGGGATCTCGTTGAGCGCCGCCATCTCGCCATAGCGCATCTCGTGCAAGATTTTCCCCGGCTGTGCATCCGACGCGGCGTCCACGGCCTTGGCCTGATAGGCCGCGAGCCGGCGCAACACGCCGCGGGCGACGCTCGGATCGGCCCACAGCATCTGCAGCGCAGTGACCAGGCCGTCGCGCCCGAACGTCGTCGAATACCAGGGCACGCCGGCATAGGGATAACGTCCTTGCGGCGTGTCGGTCATCAACATGGAGAGGTCGGCCATCGAGCGGCACAGCACCTCGTTGAAAATCTGGTTCGAGGTCTCGATCGTGGTCGCATTCGACGTCGCGCGCTTGAGCTCACGACGCGCCGCACGCAGGCCACGCAGAAACGGTGGCGGCGCCTGCTCCGCCGGCTGGTCGCAATTCACCGTGAGGAAAATCGGATGGCTCTCGCCGGGCTGCATCTCGACCATATAAGAGGCGACGCCGGGCTCGAGCTTCGTCGGCGGCGGATCGAATGTGAGCGTCGTATGCCGCGTCTTGCCATCGAGACCACGATAAGTGAGCGCCACGCGATCGTCCGTGATCGACGGCGACGCCAGGACCCCGCGGCGCTTGCGCGCGGTCCCGCGCACCTCAAAGAGGTCTGCGAAATCATTGTCGAAGCGGATAGTCAGGCGCAGCACGGCGCGGCGATCACCATAATTGCGCAGACCCAGGCGCTGGTAGGCGATGCCACGCCAAAGAAACACGGTGCGCACGATATGCACCGTGTCCTTGGCCATGACGATGTGGTCGTTAAGGTAGAGGTCGGGGTTGGTGAGATCGACGGCGAGCACGGCATTGTCGTCGCGCAGGTTGGAGCCGAGCAGCAGCGGTCGGTGACCCTCGAGCAGCAGCTCGAGCCGCGACAGATAGCGCGTGTCGCGATGAAACAATCCGTCGGGGCCACCGCCGGCGGCACCGATGTCGCCATGGCTGTCAACGACGAGGAAGGTATCGCCGTATTTCAGCGCACGCCGCGGCCGTGTCGGCGAATGCGTCGCTGGAATATAAAATGGCGCTTCCGCCGCGTTGTCGGTGGAAGGCGAATCGAGCTTCGCGAGGCCTGCTCGTGCTTTGGCAATCATGCTGGGACACCGACGAGGTCGCGGCATTCAAGACCGCTAAACTCTTTCAACGCCTTGGTGCCGCCGCGGTGCCGTGCGAATCGCAGATATGCGGCAGCCACTTAGTATGCAGCAGAAGAATACCGCTGCACCGCCCTACTCCGCCGCTGCGCGCACCGGGGTCGCGGCTGCTTCCGGCAGCGGGCCCGGGTGCGCGGCCGGACCGCGCAGCGGCTTCTCCTCAAGCGCGATGAGGAAGCAAAGCCCGAAGGCCAGCACCAGAGCCGCGGCCAGAAATACGAAGCGGAAGGCATAAGCAAGCTCCGGCGCCGAGGCCGCGCGCGCCAGAATCTCAACCGACATTCCGGTGCTGCCGCCGAGGCCGCCCAGCACGATCGCTCCGAGGATCGCCACCACCAGCGCGGAAAATAGGGCGCGGAAGAAATTCGCCGCACCGGTGGCGATGCCCATCTGCGCGCGCGACACCGCATTCTGCAGGCACACGGTAGAGACGGGAAACAGCGTGCCCAGGCCGAAACCGATCACCGTCAGCACCGTCAACACCAGGCTCATCGGCATTGCGCTCGGCCAGATCGCCAGCACGCCGAGGCCCATCAGCGCGACAACGAGGCCAATCAGCGGAATGCGCTTGTAGTGCCGAACCCGCCCCATGGCACGGCCAGTCACAGTCGAGGCCACCACGGTCATTCCCATCAACGGTATCAAGGCCAGGCCCGATTGACCGGCAGAGAGGTGGAGCACAGTCTCGAAATAGAGCGGCACGAAGATGGTCATGCCGACTAGCGCGCCCATGTTGCAGGCACCGGCGAGCGCGGCGCAGCGCACGACCGAGTTGGCGAGCACCGACAGCGGCAGGAAGGGCTCCGCGGTGGAGACGAGACGCCACGCGAACAGACCCCAGGCGATGGCCGATGTCAGCAGCAGGAGGCCGATCGACGCCGAGATCCATTCGAAGCGCCGGCCGCCCCAGGTCAGCGCGAGCAGGAGCGCTACCGCCCCGATCATCATCAGCACCGCACCGATGAGATCGAGCCGGTGCTTGCGTGCGTGATACGGCACACGCTTGAGCACAATGCCGGTCCAGATCAGCGCGCCGAGCCCGATCGGCAGATTGATCCAGAAAATCAGCGACCAGTGCAGATGCTCGGTGAGGAAACCACCGAGCACCGGACCGCCGACCGAGGATGTGGCGAACACAGCGCCGATGTAGCCTTGGTAGCGCCCGCGTTCACGCGGCGACACGATGTCGGCGATGATCGTCTGCGATAGCGCCATCAATCCGCCGCCGCCGAGGCCCTGGAACGCCCGCGCCAGGACGAGGACGATCATGCTCGGCGCCATCGCGGCTGCGATCGAGCCGGCAATGAAAAGGGCAATGCCGACCAGCATCACCACACGGCGGCCATGGATGTCGGAGAGCTTGCCGTAGAGCGGCGTCACCGCCGTCGAGGTCAACAAATAGGCGGTGACCACCCAGGAAAGATTTTCGATGTCGCCGAAGGTGCGGCCGATGGTCGGCAGCGCCGTCGCGACGATGGTCTGGTCGAGCGCACCAAGGAACATCGCCAGCATGATGCCGACAACGATGCCGCGAATCTCTGTGTGGCTGAGCGGCTTTGCTTCCGGCTTGGTCGGCTTTGCGGCGGTCATCAGATGATCATCAAAAGTCGTCGTGCCCGGCATCACGCCAGGCACGATCGATTCGGTTGACTGCGATTTTAGCGCACTAGGTGCCGTCCGCGTTCCGCGGAAACAAGGCCGGCCGGCGCGGGGCAGCCATGCCCCCGTTCGCTTACTTCCGCGGTGGAATCTGGATGAGCTCGGCGAGCTGCTCTTTGGTCAGCTGGTTCGCCGTGAACTTGAGCTCCACCGCGTCGCGCACGATGGTGTCGAGGCCGACGATCTTGTCCGGATCGATCGCCTGTTTCGGGAAGAAATCGTCGCGCGTGCGCTTGGCCTTGGCCTCGGTGATGTTGAGCCACTGCGCATAGACTTTCAGCGCTTCCGGATTCGAATACATGTAGTCCACCGTTTCGCGATAGGCCTGCATGTAGCGATCGACGACGTCCTTGCGGCTCTTGAGCACCTCGGCATTGGCGATGTCGAGACGCACCGTCTGTCCCTTGAATGCCGAGGCGTCATTGCCGGTGGCGATGATACGGATCTGTTTCTGATCGAGCTGATCGAGCCCGAATGGCGGCGCCGACCAGCCGACATCGACCTGGTTCGACATCACCTGCGTCAGTGTCGAGGGCGGCCCGCCGGTCGGCGTCGGCTTCGCCTTCAGCGCGTACTCTTTCATGAAGGCGGTGACGATGCCGTGTGTCGAGGAGCCGTTGGTTGAATAGGCGAGCGTCTTGCCGTCGGTGTCCTTCAGTGACTTGATCGGTGAATCGGCCTTCACATACCAATAGAGATCATTGGCGCCCGTCGTTTCGGCACCGATCACGCGCACTGGCGCGCCCTTGGAATAGGCACCGAGCACGCCCATGACGCCGGCGGCGATGCCGAGATCGACGCTGCCCGAGATCACCGCCTGCTGCGTCTCGCCAGCGCCCTGCGTATAGACGATGTCGAGCGTGAGCCCGTGCTTCTTGAAAATGCCGGCACGCTGGCCGATCTCCGACACCGAGGTGTCCCAGTTGCCGCGCTGGCCGACGGCGAGCTTGAGCGTGTCTTCCGCGAGCGCCTGCGTCGTCAGCAGCCCAAGCGCCGTAACGGCGCAGCCCAATCGAATCTTTGCCGCAATGGCGCAGCCGAGTTGAATCCTCATCACGTCCTCCCTCTCAAGACCCGCATCTTATGGCTGATGCGGTGTCGCAAATGCATTCTGTCAGGCCACGCGCTCTTGTTCTACTGCGCCGACCCTGTACGTCTGCCAACTAGTGCCCTTGAGGAGCACCTTCTCGAACGAGGCGATGTTGGCGTGCGGAATGTGTGGCTCGGTGCGCCCGAGCGCGGGCCCGCCGTCCTGCATCGCGCGCGCGGCGTCGACCATCAGGCGGCGGAATTCGACCACCGCAAGATCGCTGGCCCCGAGCCGCTCTTTGCTGCGATCGGCGATCGCGCCCATCGACTCCCACATGGCGATGTCCTGGTTGGGAATGCCGCGGATGCCGGTGAAGTCGCCGAGCTTCATGGCGTTGCGGTCCTGCAGGTAGTTGTTGGCGCGCGTACGCCTGTTGCGGAAATCTTTTTCGAGATCGATGCCGGGCTGCGCCACGTTGAACTTGCGCCAGGCTTCCTGGTCGATGTTGCCCTCCTCACGCCAGGCAAGGAAATAGAACGTCGTATGCGTGTCATCCATCGGCACGATGACGCTGGTGACATTGTAGGCATTGTTCGGCGGGATGAGACAGACGAACGGCGCGATGTAGACGGTCTTGCGCACATACTCGTGCGTCGCCGAATTCACGATTGGGCGGCGGATCGCCGCATAGTGAAAGCCGAAACTGGTGCGCTCGACCTGCAGGCGCGGCGCCTTGTCGGTCGATGGCCGCAGCCAATGCGTCTCCACCGCCTTGGCGCTGTCCACCTTGGCCGGCCGCATATCGGAGGAATGCAGGCTGGATGAATGGGCGGAATCGATCTGCCCCTCCAGCACCTGGGCCCAGTTGCACTCGACATGCACCTTGACGATCGAGACCTGCGTGGTCTCGGTCGGCGCAAACGCCGGGCGCTCGAACTCAGGCATGGTGTCGGCCGGCCCCATATAGGTCCAGATGAAGCCGCCGGCTTCGCGCGCCGGATAGGCCTTCATCTTCACCTTCTCGGCGAGACCGCTCTCCGGCGGCTCGGAGGCCATCTCCAGCACGTTGCCTTCGACGTCCATCTTCCAGCCGTGATAGAGGCAGCGCAGCCCGCATTCCTCGTTGCGACCGAGCGCCAGCGAAGCGCGCCGATGCGGGCAATACTCGTCGAGCACGCCGAGCCGCCCGTCGCTGTCGCGAAACACGACGAGATCCTCGCCGAGAAGCCGCACTTTGACCGGCGTCCCATCCGGCTCGGCAACTTCATCCGCCAGGCAGGCGGGAATCCAATGCCGGCGCATCAGTGCGCCCATCGGCGTATGGCCTTCGACGTGGCACAGAAGCTCGTTCTCCTCGCGCGTAAGCATCGGCGTCCTCCGCATCGCCCGTCTTGCGCGGGCTTCCAATTATCTTAGGTCTCTAAGATAATCAGCTTATCGTGATTTGCCGTGGCTGTCGAGCGCCCGCGCTTGCCGCGGCATGGAACGGCCTCTAAAGGGACAGGCATGAGCGTCGCCCCCAATACACCACCGCTGCAGCTCAAGGTCGCCCGCAAGGAAGAAGTTGCGCGCGGCATCCACGTGTTTGAGCTGCGCGATCCTGCCGGCGATCCGCTGCCCGCCTTCACGGCCGGAGCGCATGTCGCGCTGCGCACACCGAATGGGCTCGAGCGCAAATACTCGCTGTGCAACGACCCCGCGGAGCGCGAGCGCTATGTCCTGGCGGTGCAGCGCGAGGCAGAGGGTCGGGGCGGCTCGATTGCGCTCGTCGATGCGACGCAGGTCGGCGACCTGCTCACAGTCTCGGCCCCAATCAACGACTTCCCCCTCCCCGAGCGCGCCACCGACTTCATCTTCATCGCCGGCGGTATTGGGATCACGCCGATCCTCGCCATGATCCGCCGGCTGCAGGCGCTCCCGGACAAACGCTTCAAGCTTTATTACTGCTCGCGCTCGCCGGAGATGACCGCGTTCCTCAACGAACTGTCGGTGCCGGAGCTCAACGGCAAAGTCGTCATCCATCACGATGGCGGCGACCCGACCCGCGCATTCGACTTCTGGCCGATCCTCGAGGAGCGCAAGAACCGCGCCCACGTGCTGTGCTGCGGTCCGCGCGGGCTGATGCAGGCGGTGCGCGACACGAGCGGTCACTGGCCGAGCACCGCCGTGCATTTCGAGGCCTTCAGCGAGCCCGAGCGCACCAAGCCCGACGACACCGCCATCATCGTCCGCCTGGCAAAGTCCGGCGAGGAGATCGAGGTGCCGGTCGGCACCACCATCCTCGAAGCCTTGCGCGCGCACGGTCTCGACGTACCGAGCTCGTGCGAGACCGGCACCTGTGGCACCTGCCGCACGAAGCTTCTGGACGGCGAAGCCGATCATCGCGACCTGGTGCTCGCCGAGCACGAGCGCGGCAACAACATCATGATCTGCGTGTCGCGCGCCCGCTCCCCGAAACTCACGATCGATCGCTAGATGCCGACCACCTCCCGCCCCCGCAGGCTGCGCATCGGCGCCATCGGGCTCGGTCGCGCCTTCACGGTGATGCTGCCTACGTTCCTCGAAGACGATCGGGTGCAGCTCGTCGCCGCCACCGATCCGCGCGTCGAAGCGCGCAAACGTTTCGCCGCCGACTTCAACGCGATCGGCTATGAATCCGTGGAAGCGCTGTGCAGTGATCCGAAGGTCGAGGTCGTCTACATCGCCACGCCGCACGAATTGCATGCCGAGCACGTGCGCATTGCCGCGGGTCACGGCAAGCACGTGCTCGTGGAAAAGCCGCTGGCGATCACGATCGCTGACTGCACGGCAATGATCGATGCTGCGGCGAGCGCGAAGGTCCACCTCGTCGTCGGGCACAGCCACAGCTTCGACGCGCCGATCCTGCGCGCGCGCGCGCTCATCGAGGAGCACACCTACGGCCGTGCGCGCATGATCCAGATGCTCAACTACACCGATTTCATGCTGCGGCCACGCCGTCCGGAAGAGCTCATCACCGCGCGCGGCGGCGGCGTGCTGTTCAGCCAGGCCGCGCATCAGGTCGACATCGCGCGGCTGCTCGGTGGCGGCGAAGTGAGGAGCGTGCGTGCCGTCACCGGCAACTGGGATCCGGCGCGGCCGAGCGAGGGCGCCTATTCGGCATTGCTGACATTCGGTGACGGGACATATGCGTCCCTCGCCTACAATGGTTACGGCCGCTTCGATTCCGACGAATTCACCAGCTGGATCGGAGAAATGGGCGCGCCGAAGGATCGCACCCGCTATGGCGCCGCGCGCAAGGCACTGCAGTACGTCTCGAGCGCCGAATCCGAAGCGGTCATCAAAGCCGCACGCAATTATGGAGGCTCCGCATATCAACCGGCCGCGCCCACGCCGGAGCGCCAGCATCAGCATTTCGGCCTGGTTCTGATTTCCTGCGACCAAGCCGATCTGCGCCCGCAGCCTGACGGCGTGATGGTCTATGGCGATACCGAGGCGAAGCTCGATCCCGTACCGCTGCGTGTGCCGCGCGCCGAAGTGATCGACGAGCTCTACGACGCGGTGGTGCATGATCGCGCGCCGCTGCATTCGGGTGCATGGGCGCGAGCGACGGTGGAAGTATGCCTTGCCATGTTGCGCTCGGCGCGCGAGGCCAAGGACGTCGACCTGCAGCATCAGGTCGCGGCCGCGCCGGTCGCCACGGTACGCGGCGGACACCCATGAGCTCCCTCAGGCACGCACGGCAACCGACGGCAAAACCGCCACAGGGCGACACCGATGTCATCCTGCGGCATTGGCGTGAAGCAGTCCCCAACGACCGCCTGGCGCATCTCGTCAAGGACGCCATCCGCGCCTTGCTGCGCGCGCTGCAGGCGCGCCTTGCCGAACATTCGGTATCACTCGGCCATTGGACGTTTCTGCGCATCCTTTGGGAGAAGGACGGCTTCACGCAGCGCGAATTGAGTGAGCAAGCTGGCGTCATGGAGCCGACGACCTTCTCCGCCCTCAAGGGGATGGAAAAGCTCGGTTACGTGCGCCGGCAGCAGAAACCCGGCAACAGGAAGAAAATGTTTGTCTTCCTCACACCCAAGGGCCGCGCGCTCAAGGACAAGCTGGTGCCGCTTGCCGAGGAGGTCAACGCGGTCGCCGCGCGCGGTGTGCGCGCGGCCGATATCGCCACGACGCGCGCAACACTCCTCGCCATCATCGAGAACTTGGCGCGTGATGAGGCATCGAGTGTGCGCGCACGCAAACGTGCGCGCTAGCGCCGCGTTTGATAGTCGCCCCACGCCAGCGCACCGGCGAACATTGCGAATGCAAAAGCAATGATACCAACAACCGCGTAGAATTCGCCCTGCATGATGTCGCTCCCCTCTGCAAACAGGAGCATTGTTGCCGGCGAGACGCCGTCGACGTTGACCTGGGTCAATGTCCGGATTTCTGGTTGGGCCGCTTACGTGCGCTTGCCAGTCAGCGGCGGGGCTTGCGCGAGGCTTTCGGCACCTTGCCCGGCCAGCTGACGATGTGGTCTTCGAGATCCTCGTCGGCCACGTTCTTTTCATTCTTCAGCCCGCGGCCGCGCACTGAGACGCCGGCGATGTGCACCGTCTCCGGGTCGCCGGACACCAACGGATGCCACCAATAGAGATCGCGGCCCTCGGCGAGGAGCTTGTAGGCGCATGTCGGCGGCAGCCAGACGATACGGCCGACATTGCGCGGGGTGAGCCGCACGCAATCCTTCACCCGGCTCTGCCGATGGCTGTAGTCGCTGCAGCGGCAAGTCTTCGCGTCGAACAGCCGGCAGGCCACGTCGGTGAAGAACGTGCGCCCGGTCCCCTCTTCCTCGAGCTTGTTGAGGCAGCAGCGGCCGCAGCCGTCGCACAGGCTCTCCCATTCGGCGCGGGTCATCTCCGAGAGCGCCTTGCGTTTCCAGAACGGGACATCGTCATTTTCAGGCATTTGCGCTCCTTAGCAGCAAAGCGGACGGATTTCCTCTGAAGATCGGGAGCCAGCCCAGTCCTGCCAGCGGTGGCAAAAAACCGCCCATCCGCCCCCAATTTGCCCGCAATTTACGCTCACTCCTCACTATTCACCTTGTGAAGCCGCTGCCATGGTCCCGCAACCCTGGATCGGGTAGAAAGTTGAACTGAATCAGGCTGCCGCGCCCGGTTCCCTGCCGGCTGCGGGTCCTGGAGTTGTTGATGCGCAAACTGCTCCCCGACGACTGGAAAATCGATTTCAAGCGATTTTTCCTCGACCTCGATTCCCGGGTCGACTCCTCGATCTTTTCCTCGTTCACCGGGCTGCGCGAGCTCTGGGAACGCTTCACCACCTTCATGGACCACTTCCACGCCTCGGGCTGGAAGCGCTGGGTCAACGAGCTGTTCTCGGAAGCGGCGACGCTTGGCACCGGCGGCCTGCTGCTCATGCTGGCGCTCGCCATTCCCGCCTTTCGCGAGACCGCCGACGACGACTGGCTGAAAAAGTCAGAGCTCGCGGTGACCTTCCTCGATCGCTACGGCAACGAGGTCGGCTCGCGCGGTATCCGGCACAATGACAGCATCCCGCTCGACGAGTTCCCGGACCACCTGATCAAGGCGACGCTCGCCACCGAAGACCGCCGCTTCTACGAGCACTTCGGCATCGACATTTCCGGCACGCTGCGCGCGTTCGTCACCAATGCGCGCGCCGGCGGCGTCGTGCAGGGCGGCTCCTCGATCACCCAGCAGCTCGCCAAGAACCTGTTCCTCACCAATGAGCGCACGATCGAGCGCAAGATCAAGGAAGCGTTCCTGGCGCTGTGGCTGGAAAGCCGGTTGACCAAAAACGAGATCCTCAAGCTCTATCTCGATCGCGCCTATATGGGCGGCGGCACCTTCGGCGCGGACGCGGCGGCGCAGTACTATTTCAACAAGTCGGCGCGTGATGTGAATCTCGCCGAGGCGGCGATGCTCGCCGGCCTGTTCAAGGCGCCCACCAAGTTCTCGCCGCTCGTCAATCTGCCGGCGGCTCGCGCCCGCGCCAATGTCGTGCTCGACAATCTGGTCGACACGGGATTCATGACCGAAGGCCAGGTGTTCGGCGCGCGGCGTAATCCGGCGACACCGGTCGACCGCCGCGACGAGCATGCGCCGAACTATTATCTCGACTGGGCCTTCGAAGAAGTGAAAAAGCTCGTCGACGCCTTCCCCAAGTCGATGACTGAGCGCGTGTTCGTCGTGCGCACGGGGCTCGACGTCAATTTGCAGCGGCAGGCGGAAATCGCCATCGAGAACTCGCTGCGCCAATACGGCCAGGAGTATCACGCCAAGCAGGCAGCGACGGTGGTCATGGACAATGACGGCACGGTGCGCGCCATGGTCGGCGGCCGCGATTACGGCGCCAGCCAGTTCAACCGCGCCACCGACGCGCTGCGCCAGCCCGGCTCCTCGTTCAAGCCTTACGTCTATGCCACCGCACTGGAGCATGGCTTCAAGCCGTCGACGACGGTGGTCGATGGACCGGTGTGCATCGGGAATTGGTGCCCGCACAACTATTCCGGCGGCTATCGCGGTGCGATGTCGCTGACCCAGGCGCTCACCAATTCGGTAAACACCATCGCGGTGAAGCTCTCGATCGCCATTGGCGACGGCAATGCCAAGCTCGGGCGCGCCAAGATCGTCGCCAACGCCCGCAAGATGGGTCTGCGCACCCCGCTTCCGGACACGCCCTCGCTGCCGATCGGTGCCGACGAAGTGACCGTGCTCGACCATGTCGGCGCTTATGCCACCTTCCCCAATCTCGGCATGGCGGTGACCCCGCACGCCATCCTCGAAGTGCGCACCGGCGCCGGCGAGACCGTGTGGCGTTTCGACCGCGACGGCCCGAAGCCGCGTCGCGTGCTGCCGCCGCAAGTGGCGCAGGACATGATCTTCATGATGAACAAGGTGGTCGAGGAAGGCACCGCCAAGCGCGCGCGGCTCGATGGGATCGCGGCATCGGGCAAGACCGGCACCACCAACAATTATCGTGACGCCTGGTTCATGGGCTACACCGGCAACATGGTCTGCGGCATCTGGTTCGGCAATGACGACTACAGCCCGACCAATCGCATGACCGGCGGCTCGTTGCCGGCCATGACCTGGCACGAGATCATGGAATATGCGCACGAAGGCATCGAGGTGAAGCAACTGCCCGGCGTCCCGGTGCCGGCACGACCGCAACCGACATTCGTGGCTCAGAACAAAAACAAGAACAGCGAGCCGCCACCGCCGCGACCGACAACCCTGACCCGGCGCGGCGCCGACATCCTGGTCGAGGTCGAGCGCCTGATGGAGGACGCCAGCCGCAAGCTGCCGCCCGCGGGCCCGAAGGTCTCCGGCGAGCCGCCGAAGCCCGGCGCAGCGCTGACGCGTCCGGAAACGGTCGCCTCTGCGACGGCGGACGGGACCGCCCAACCGGCCGGCGCCAAGCGATGAGCGCGCCGGCTATTCATCCATCCGTCGACCCCTGCGCGACCCGTTGAGCCGATCGGACTAAATCCGTGCGATTGCTTTTCGGATCACTGTTCGCCTTTCTCGTTGCCGCAGCGGTTGGGCTCGGCGCCACCTATCTGACGCTGACGCGCGGCGCTGCGTTCGGCACTATGAGCATTGGTGCCTGGACCGCCCGGCCGAAGAGCGGCACTGCCGATGCCGATCCTTATGCGCGCGCCGAGATCGCGCGCGCTGGTCGGCTTCCGACCGGCATCGGCGACGGCGTCGCCTTTACCGCGCAGACCGACGACGCCGGCAAGCCGCTTGATGGCCGCTGCGAGGTAGTTGTCTCCGGAGTGACGCCGGCGGCGCGGTTCTGGACCATGACGCTCTACACTGTGGACGGGTCGCTGGTCGCCAATTCGCTCAACCGCTACGGCTTCACCAGCGAGGAAATCGTGCGTCACGCCGACGGCAGCTTCGATATGACGATTTCACCGCGCGCCAGTTCCGGCAACTGGCTGCCGACCGGCGGCATCGAGCACTACCTGCTGATGCTGCGCTTCTACGATACCGCGGTCGGCGTCTCGGCGCGCACCGGGCGCGAGGTACCGATGCCCAGCGTTACCACGAGGTCGTGCCCATGATCCGCTGGCTGCTCCTGCTCGTCGGCGGCGCCCTGCTCGGCGGCATCGTGCATCTTGGGAGCGTGATGCTCGTGCCGCGCACGGCGACGCAAGACGCCTATTCGCGGCTGGCGCCATCGGCCCCGGTCAACACCGTGGTGCCGCTCGCCGCGCCGACGCCGGAGAACGAGGCAACGACCTTCATGGATCCGGCCTTTGCCACGGCCGTTTGCCGCTATGACCTCTCACAAGGCGCCTTGAAGCTCACGGTGCCAGTAAGCCAGAGCTACACATCGGTGACGTTCTACACGCGCTACGACGTCGCCTACTATGCGATCAACGACCGCGCCGCCGGCCGCCGCGTCATCGAGCTCGACCTGATGACGACCGAGCAGCGCAATCAGTTGCCGGAAGACGAAGACGTTACCGCCGCCGACCGGCTGATCGTCGAATCCCCGACGCTCACTGGGATCATCGCTGTGCGCGCGCTCGCCGCGGAGCCGGGCTTGATGCCGGCAGCTCGCGCCGCGCTTGCCTCTGCGCAGTGCAAGCGCTCGTAGGCGGCTTAAGTCCGATTTATAGCGAATTGCGGACGTAGACCCCGCGCGAGGGCTGCTGCGGCACGAAGCCGGGACGCTGGGCGATCCGCGCCTTGAGATGCACGATCGCGCGCTCGATATCGACCGCGCTTGGCGAGGGATCCATCACCACGAGCCGCTCGAGCGCGAAGCGGTAAGCGTCGGCGCGCTCACGCAGCGATTGTTGGACCCAGTTCACCAGCAGCGCGTTTTCGCGCATGCGCCGCTCGGCGTTCTTGCGTTCTTTCTCGCTCACCGAGACGAGGGTCATGCTCTTGCGACGCTTCGCGTCCATGTCAAGGACACGCCAGGCGGTCGCAAAGAATTGCGGCATGCGCTCATTGTCGTTGCGGATGTCTTCGAGCACGCGCGCATAGCGGGCAGTGGGCGAACGATAAGGCTCGTCCTGAAACAGCCGGTTGACGTAGTTGGTGACGTCGAAGCCGTCGGGATGATCGGGACCGAGGAGCCCATACTCGCCGAGCACACTGTAGAACCGTTGGCGATCGAAGGGCGGCTGGATCAGAGGGTAAGCGAGATCGCGCAGCTGGCGCTCGTCATCGGTCAATTCGAAGCTGGAGGCGGGCAGACCCGAGGCCGCGGGCCCCAGCCAATCGTGCATACCCTCGCTGGCGAACATCGGGCGGACTTCGCCGAAGTCGCCATTGGCACATCCGGTCAGCAGCAGCAGACCGGCGACAGCGATTCCGGAGAGAATGCGCGTTCGGCGCAAAGGCAGATTTGATGGCAAGTCCATCAGCGGCCGTGCGTCCCGCCCGTTCAGCGAGCGGCGCGGCGGCGGCGGCGGCGACCGGCGGAGCTGCCAGTGTCCGGTTCCAGGGTACCTGGCCCATCCGGCTGCCGTTCGATGCGGATGACCGGAAGAATGATCACCGTCGCCGGCTCACTGGTGCCGTCAATGTAGCGGCCGCGACGCGCGTATCCGGCGCTGTCGGGAAAATCGATCACAGTGCCCATTCTGTCCCCCCGGGCATTCCGTTTGGCCGAAGGACCTGACACCCGACCCGCCCTTCAGCGCCTGGGGTCAATTAAGCGCGGTGCAAGGTTAACGGTCTGCTAACGTCCGAGCGCTATTCTGTTTTTCACGTTGATTTCGGTTATGCGTTCCATGGAAATGAAACTTCCCGCATTTGCTCCCGTCGAAGGGCTGGTCGACCTCGCCTGCCGCGACGGTGTCGATATCCGGCCAACACTTTTGCGCGTGCTCACCGACCTTTATGTGCAGAAACCCGCACATTCAGCCGAAGAAGAAGCCCAATATGTCGAGCTTGCCGGACGGCTGATCCGTTCCGTGGACCGGCCGACACTCGCCGCCGTCGCCGGCAGGCTTGCCAACTACCGAGGCGCCCCGCCTGCGGTGATGCGGCTGCTCAACGTCCCCGAAGTCTTCCCGGACCCGGCGCTGGCCTGGAGCTCGGCGTCGGCCGTGATTGCCGCGCCGCAGCCCGTCGCGGAGCCGGACCTCAGCGAGCTGTTCTTCACGGCCAGCGCGCAGGAGCGTCGGCTGATCCTGATCTCACTCGATGCCGTTGCCGACGAGGCCGACGTCCCCGCGGCGAATATGGAGGCCGTGCGCAAGATCGAGGCGGCAGCGCTTAAGCACGACAGCCGTGCACTGGCTCGCGAGATCGACCGTGCGCTGGGCCTCGGCTACAGCCTCGCACACCGCATTGTCGAGGACGCCTCGGGCGAGCCGCTTCTGGTGACGGCGAAGGTGCTCGGCACCGCGCCGGAAGTGCTGCAGCGCATTCTGTTGTTCGCCAATCCGCGCGTCGGTCATTCGGTGCAGCGGGTCTACGATCTCACCCGCCTCTATGGCGAGTTCAGCGTCGCCGCGGCGAACCACATGCTCAGCATCTGGCGCGACGGCGCGGCGCCACGACGCGCCACGCACGAGCCCGTGCATGCGCCGGAGGCTCCGCAACGCGCCCGCCGCGCGGCAACGCCGGTGCACTATCATTTCGACGAGAGCTTCGAGGAGCTGCCGGCGCCGTTCCAAATCGGCGTGCGCTAGCCGTAGCAGCGATCACGCGACGACGTGATCGAGGAAATGCCGTCCCTCGCGATCTTCGATCTCGACGATCCACACATCGGGATCGAAGCGGATTTCGCGTGACAAAGCCGCCTCGACCTCCGCGTCGCTCGCGGGCTTCTTGATCCCGAGGCTTGGCGCAAAGGCGCGATCCGATGGGCGGGTCTCGTCGAAGGCGGTCTGCGGGGCCGGGCTGTAGAGCACCGCCGTGCCGTCGAGCTTGCTGACCTTGATGAAAACCGCACCAGCCTCCTCGGCGCCGCGACGGCGCACAGCCGCGAAGACGCCCTCGCTGTTGCAGCGGCGCAGATAGGCGGCAACCCAGATGCCGGATTTCAGGCGCATAAATCTTATTCGCCCGCGCGCGCCGGCCTGACAAGACCAATTCGCGTGAAGCTTAAAAAGACGCCGTTACTCGAGCGGCCTGCCGGTGACGGCGGAAAGCTCGCGCAGCAGTCGGTCGGAGATCTGGCCGGTGACCGGAAGCTTGCGATCGCGCTCGAACTTCTCGATCGCCGCCTGAGTCTCGGGGCCAAGGACGCCGGTGGGCTTGATCTGCCCGTAGCCGAAATCCGAGAGCGCGCGCTGCACGGCCTGCACACTTTTCGATGGTGCCAGCAATTCAGCGATCGGGTCGTTGTGCGGCGCCGAGTCAGCAACGCGAGCCCGGAGGTTGGATCTCGCGATCTGTCGCAGCAGGTCTTCACTGACGTCGGCGGGCGCCTTGACGCCGGCGGCCTGCGCGAAATCGCGGATCGCGGCATCGGTCTTGGCGCCCCAGACGCCGTCCGCGGCACCGTCATAGAAACTGCGCTTGGCGAGCTCGCGCTGGATATCGGCGATGATTTCCGGCCGTGAGCGTGCGGGTGCCGCCTGCGGCGCTGGCGCTGGCGCCGGCGATGGTGCCGGCTGCACGGTGGCCCGCGCCGGTGCTGCTCGCACTGCTGCCGCATCGGCGACCGGCCGCGCCTTGAAGGCCCAAAGCGGCGCCGGGTGCGGTCCCGCCTGCAGAAACAGAGCGTTGACCAGGATGGCGGTCGATGCCGCCGTCATGACCAGGAGCCCGACGAACTCACGCGGATGCCGCGAGATCAGGCCAACCACCGCAGCGAGGCGGCTGTCCTCGAATTCATATTCATCGTCCATGGCTGCCGCACGACGGCGGCGTCCGGATTGACTAGGCACTTTTCTTCACCCTGTCATTGATGCCGTCGCTGTCCATCGCGACGCTGTCCTTGCGCGGAAGACTGACCGGCTTCGCCGTCATTCGCACGCCTTCGCAGTCGATCGGCAGACGCACGGTGACGCAGGTCCCCTCGCCCAGCCGACTCCTGATGCTCATGTTTCCGCCGTGTAGCCGCACGAGGCCTTTGACGATCGACAGCCCCAATCCCGAGCCGTCATGGCGGCGGTCATAGGACGAGCGCGCCTGGAAGAAGGCCTCACCGATGCGCGGCAAGTCGTCATCGGCAATGCCGACGCCATTGTCTTCGACGGAAATGACGAGCTGCGTGCCCTCGCGCGCCGCGGTCACGACGACCTCGCCACCGCGATGGCTGAACTTCAGCGCATTGGACAAGAGATTGATGAGGATCTGGTTGAGCGCGCGCTTGTCGGCGACGATCTCCGGCAGGTCGGCGGCGCGCACGACGAGGTCGATCCCGGATTCGGCCGCCTTGAGCGCGAGCAGGTCGCAGCAGCCGGAAATCGCCTGGGCGGGAGTGAACGGCTCCGGCGTGATCTCGAAATTCCCAGTCTCCATCTTTGACATGTCGAGAATGCCGTTGACGACCGAGAGCAGGTGGCGGCCGGAATCGTTGATCAGCTTGGCGTATTCGAGCCGCCGCGCGGGATCGAGCATCAGCTCGCCTTCGCGACCGAGCATGTCGGAAAAGCCGATGATGGCGTTGAGCGGCGTGCGCAGCTCGTGGCTCATCGTGGCAAGGAAGCGCAACTTGCCGGCATTGGCGCGCTCCGCTTCGGCGCGCGCCTCTTCGACTGCGGCTTCTTGCGCCTTGCGCGCGTTGACGTCGCGCAGCACGGCCACGACCTCGCGCTCTGCCGGCGCGGTCGACTGTGCGGTGGCGTCGTCGAGCGGACGGCAGCGCATCTCGATCCAGACGAATTCGACGACCGGGCGGCCGGCGGCATCGACGCCGTCGCGGCGGATGCGGAATTCGGCGGAGCGAGCATCACCGCAGGCGGCCGCATCGGCCAGCGCCGTGAGATAGGCCGGACGATCGGCAACGTGAACGCGGTCGAACAAGCCGTGGCCGCCGAGCTCGCGCACGTGCGCGCCGAACAGCTGTTCGGCCGCCGGCGAGACAAATAGGACGGCGCCGTGCCGCCCGTGGCGCGTGATCACGTCGGTCATGTTGCGCGCCAGCAGACGATAGCGATCTTCCTCGGCATAGAGCAACCAGACGCTGGTGCGTGCCAGCGATTCCGCGCCGAGCGCAAGTCCGGTGGCATAAAGCGCCGCGGAGATGATGCCGAGCGCGGCGAGCGCGCCGTGCTCGTTCTCCACGCTGGGAGGCACCGGCAGCAGGCCGGTCGCGGTGAGCACGAGGAGGAGGCCGGCCGCTGCGAGCGCGATGGTCGAGGCGACGCCGACCACGCGGCGCGAGGCCGAGAGCGCGGCTTCGAGCGGCACGACGACGAGCCAGATCGCCGCGAAAGACGCGATGCCGCCGGTGCGCCAGGCAACGCAGGCGACGAGCCCGGTCAGCGCCAGCGAGGAGAGCACATGGGCGCTCGTGTAGTTGCCGGTGCGCGAGAGGAAATAGGCAATGAGGATCGGCGCCACCAGCCAGGCGAACACCAGGAGCTCAATCGCGCTCGGCACGCCGCGGAAGACCAGATAGATCGGGAATGCCGCCAGCGCGGCGAAGCTGCCGATGAGGCGTGGCGCGATGAAGGCGCGATGCCGCGCAGCCGTCAGCGCATCCTGCTGTGCAGAAGGATGCACCAAGGCGTCGACGTAGCTCCGCACCGGTGTGAGGAAACTCACAGGTCCCTGTTCGCGCCGGCCCCACAGCCGGGCACGCTCCCCTTATTCTCCGTGCGATCCTATCCAGAGGCGGCTTAAGCGAACGCTAAGGGGCGGCGCTTGCGGCCGCATCCCGCGGGAATGCCGCTGGAATCTGGCGTTTCAGGCAACGTCAATTCCCCGCATGGTGAACGTTCGGTTGCCGGGAAAGGGGCTGCGGCGGCCGGCATGGTTACTTAAAATTTGAGACAAATGCCGACAGCTCAAATTTTCTGAAAACTCGCGACAGATTCGCTTTGAAACTGCGCAAAAACATGGCGTTGCAACCAACGACAGCTTTATTCCCATCTGCTAGGCTTTTGTTCAAAGGCGGAGAAAAACCGCTTGGGGATGAGGGACGCGTCATGTTCTTTCTGTTGCGAATGACGTTCTGGCTCGGCCTCGTGTGCGTGCTGCTGTCGCTCGGCACCAAGCAGCCTACGGACACGACGCAGGTCGACGCCGCACAGGCGGTCTCCGCGGCAAGCGCCGCGGTGTCTGACATGCGGGGCTTTTGCGACCGGCAGCCTGACGCCTGTGCGGTCGGCGGGCAGGCCGCTCACGTAATCGGTCAGCGCGCACAAGCCGGCGCCAAGGTGATCTATGAGTTCATCAGCGAGAAGCTGCAGGACAGCGGGCGCGGCAATGTACGCAAGCTCACCGCATCGTCCGGGTCGCAGAACACGCTGACCCCGGCCGATCTGGCTCCGACGTTCCACGGCGGCTCGCCACCGCTGCCACGGGCGCGGCCGCAGCGCGAAGCGCAGAATAGCCGCCCGTCGGCGTAAAAACCGCCGCGCGCCGCATCGTTGGCGCGCCGGCATAAAGACTTATATATCTGACAGGCGCAGCTTCAGACGGCAGCCAGTCAGAGTATGTCGACGATTGACGAGATCACCGATAATTTCTCCCTGCTCGATGAGTGGGACGACCGCTATCGCTATGTGATCGAGCTCGGGCGCATGCTCGAGCCGCTGCCCGAAGCCGCGCATAACGAAGCCAACAAGGTTCGCGGTTGCGCCAGCCAGGTGTGGCTGCTCACGGAGGTCAAGCCGGACGGCTCCGGCGGGCCTGTGCTGTCGTTCCGCGGCGACAGCGACGCGCATATCGTGCGCGGGCTCATCGCGATCTTGTTCGCGCTGTATTCCGGAAAGACCGCCAAGCAAATTCTCGATGCCGACGCGCTTGCGCTGTTCGATAAGATGGGCCTGCGCGAGCATCTTACGCCGCAGCGCTCAAACGGGTTGCGGTCCATGGTCGAGCGCATTCGCGCCGACGCACGCGCCGCGCTGGCGCCGCAGCTCCAGTAAGACGAAGGAGCCGCGGATCTGATCCGCGGCTCCTGATTCAACAAAGCTTGCTGTCAGTAGCAGTAGCGCTCGCCGTTGTTCCACTGGCAGGCGCCGCGATCCATCACGCCCGAAGTGTAGCCATAGGCGGGGACCCTATACCTGTATCGTGGCGCCACGACATAGCCGGGATCATAGCCGTAAGCCGAATAGGCCGGCCCCGCGTAACCATAATAGACTGGTGCCGCATAAGCCGGCTCGCTCACGACGACTTGCGCCGATGCCGCCGAAAGCGCGGCAAACGACAACGCCGCCACGGTTCCGGCCAAAAGAATCCCACGTCGCATCTTTGCCTCCTCTTGCGTGGTTCTCCGGAGGCAATGGCTAAGGAGGCGCCGTCGTTCCTGCCGCATATGCGACATTTCCCGGTGGAAATAGCGAGCGTGACGGAACAATTCGCGCGGAGAAAGCGCGCACGAAAGGCTAAGCGTCCTTTATTTGGAACGGCGCCGACGCTGCTGGCCGAGGCCCATCTGCTTGGCGAGTTGGGAGCGCGCCGCGGCATAATTCGGCGCCACCATTGGATAGTCTGCGGGTAGACCCCATTTGTCGCGATACTGTTCGGGCGTCATGTTGTACTGCGTGCGCAGATGCCGCTTCAGCGACTTGAACTTCTTTCCGTCTTCCAAGCAAACGATGTATTCCGGCGTGATCGATTTCTTTACCGGCACTGCCGGCCGGAGCGGCTCGCTCGGGGCATCGGTCGGTCCGCCGGAGACGCGCGTCAGCGCGCTGTGCACCTGATTGATCAGCGCCGGGATTTCGGCGGCGGCCACGGAATTGTTGCTGACATAGGCCGAGACGATGTTGGCCGTCAGCTCGATGAAACTGCCATTTCCCGGAGTATCGCTCATCGGGCCTCGGCTCCCTTGCGCTTTGCTAAAAACTCACGCGGAACAGGGCAGGTTGGCGCTTCATTTCAATCCGGATCGTCCGCTGCACAACACGGAAGAAGACCGAATAGTTTCCAAACTCTACTAGTGAGTCTTAATGACCGCAAGATGAGCAGAAGAGACAATACGTCCAAGACTTATTGGTTTTTCTGTAGAAAGCTTGGTATCGCCGCCCGTGTCAGCGCCCCGCCGCCCTCAGGAATTCTTTTCCAGATGATGACGCAGCTCGCCGATGGAGTTGAAGCGCAGCGTGCCTTGCGGCAATTCCGCTTCGATCGAGCCGTCGACATAGAGCGTGTAGCCCATGCCGTCGACCACACCGGACTTGAGGATGGCGACCGCGCGCGTCTCACGCGCCGGCATCGCCTCGGCCTCGCTGGCGTCCGGCGGCGATCCCACCGGCTCCGCGGCCGGTTCGCGCGGCGGCGCTTTCGCTGTCGTCTCGTTGGTCTCAAGTTTCGCGTTCGGCCCTGCCTTCGCCGGACGTTCCGCCGGCCACAGCGTATCGAACAGCGGCCGCGACGGCGGCAGTCCTGGTGATGTGCGCCAGGGCGGTTCCGGCAGCGGCGGCGTGGCGGGCTTGGTTTCCGCTGGCTTTGCGGACGGTGCACTTGGCGCGCGCGGTGGCGTCAGTGGTGACAGCGGCACTTCATCGCTTTCCTCGCCGCCAGTGTGTAAATCCGCTGGCGTCGGCGCGAATGTCGAAGCCGTCCGCGTCGGCACCTCATCGAGGCGCAGCGGGATTGTCAACTCGCGCGGCGCAGCGGCGGCTTTCGCTTCGCCCTTGGGTCGCGGTGGAAATTGGACGCGCGCGGCGGGGGGACGGCCATCCTCGAGCGGTCGCGGCAAATCCGATCGGCCGAGCAGTTCGGCGATGCGCCGCAACTGCGCCACCGCCGCGCCGAGCCCGATGATGATAAAGCCGCCGACGAGCGCGGTGACCCCGGCGACGATCAGCGAATTGCCGAAGCTGAGCTCGATGGAAAATCCGAATGCGGTCAGCGCCGCGCCCGCAACCACGCTCAAGCCGCCGATCACGAACAACAGCACTGCCATACGCGCAACAATCCTTGCGATAGCCGACCGGCCTCTGCGATCTGGCGGTAATTTTGCCGTCCCGCGCCGTTAACCGCAATCTGTTGACGTAAAATGCGTCAGCGCCTTGCAAACGTGATTAACGATACTTCGTCGGCTTTTTGCCACTGATCGGGCGAAAACCCACACATCGCTACCGGAAAACGCAAGAAAGCGCCCTCCCGCCGCATTCCGGCACCACGATTTGTCCTCGCCCGCCGTGTTGCCCCGCGCCGGTCGAGGCCCTAATTAATTCCCTGGAACTCGCTTCCAGCCCTGCGGTTGCCACCGCAGCAAGCTCTATTTTCAGCGCCCCCGCCATTGTCGACCAGGAGACCTTCGATGACCTTCAAGCTCCCCGATCTGCCCTATCCGCACGATGCGCTCGCACCATACATGTCGCGAGAAACGCTCGAATACCACCACGATAAGCATCACCTTGCTTACGTGAACAATGGCAATAACCTGCTCAAGGGCACCGAGTGGGAAGGCAAATCCCTAGAAGAGATTGTCAAAGGCTCGCACGGCAAGAATGCCGGCCTCTTCAACAACGCCGGCCAGCACTACAACCACAATCATTTCTGGAAGTGGATGAAGCCCAACGGCGGCGGCGACAAAATTCCGGGCAATTTGGAGAAGAAGATCGCCGCCGATCTCGGCTCCGTCGCCAAGATGAAAGAAGATTTCATTCAGGCCGGCGTCACACAATTCGGCTCCGGCTGGTGCTGGCTCGCGGTGAAGGATGGCAAGATCGCCGTGATGAAAACCGCGAACGGCGAGAGCCCGCTGGTGCAGGGCGCCAAGCCGATCCTCGGCTGCGACGTTTGGGAGCACTCCTACTACATTGACTACCGCAATCGGCGGCCCGATTACCTCAAGGCCTTCGTCGATCACCTGGTGAACTGGGACTACGTCGCCGAGTTGTTCGAAGCCAAATAGGACGACGCTGATATCCAAGCGGATCGGAGCATGACGACCGTCGGCCAGGACGGCGCGACGGTCGCGCGCCCTTCACGCACACTCACATTAGGGCGCGCGCTGCAAGCGCCGACGATGATGGCCGACGGCCTAGCCGTCGGCGTGCTGGTGATCGTGTGCATCGTCGCGCTCACCACCTTCCGCGCCTATGGGCTCGGCTGGGATGACTACACGCATTCGCAGATGGGCGAGCTGCTGCTCCGCCTTTACGGCTCTGGCTTTAAGGACCAGCGCGCGCTCTCGTTCGTCAACCTCTACATGTATGGCGGCGGTTTCGACATGCTCGCCGCGCTCGTTGCCAAGGTCCTGCCGTTTGATCTGTTCGAGACCCGCCGGCTCGTCGGCGCCGCCGTGGGCGTCGTCGGACTGATCGCCGCCTGGCGCACGGCGCGCCGGCTCGGCGGTCCGCGCGCCGGCTTTCTTGCCATCGTCCTGCTTGCCGCCTGCCCGCTCTATTTCGGGCACATGTTCATGAATGCGAAGGATGCGCCCTTCGCCACCGCCATGGCGATCCTCGCCTACGGCTTCGTGCGGCTGATGCAGGAATACCCGACGCCGCAGCCGTCGAGCATCGCCTGGTTCGGTCTCGGCCTCGGGCTTTCCGTTGGCTCACGCGTTTTGGGCGATCTCTCGGCGATCTCCGGCGCCGGCGCACTGGCCCTCACCTTTGGCGCCGAATGGCGCAGCCTTGGCTTGAGCACCGCGGCGCGGCGCATCGGCCGGTTCATACTCGTTCTCCTCCCCGGCCTTGTGCTCGCCTATCTGATCATGGGCCTGATCTGGCCGTGGAGCATCGTCTCTTTCGACAATCCGTTGCGCGCCCTCGAATACTTTTCGCGCTTCTTCGAGAAGCCGTGGCGCGAGCTGTTCGACGGCGTGCGCATTCCAACGATCGACATGCCACGCAGCTATGTCCCGACGCTGCTGGCGCTCACTTTGCCGGAGATTTTCCTCCTGCTCTCGCTCGGCGGTGTCGTCGCGACCCTCGCCGCTTGCTTTCGCCGCACCATCACCATCAGCACCCGCGCGAGCTATGTTTATCTCCTGCTCGCGGCGCTGGCCCCGGTTGCCATCACGGTCGTCGAGCGGCCGGCGATGTACAACGGGCTACGCCATTTCGTTTTTATCCTGCCGCCACTTGCCGTGCTGGCGGCACTCGCCGGCATTTGGCTGCTGGATTGGCTGGTCGCCCGCATCAGCGCATCGCCGCGCGTGATTCTCACCGCGTCGGCGGCGGTGCTCGCGATCGGCCTCGCCTTTCCGGTCGTCGCGATGACGCGGCTGCATCCCTACGAGTACGCGTACTACAACTCGCTCGTTGGCGGGGCTCCGGGCGCGCGACCGCTCTACATGCTCGACTACTGGGGCTTGTCGTTCAAGCAAGCCGGCGAGGAATTGCATGCCTGGCTGGCGGAGCGCGGCGAGACCCCGCCGCATGGCCAGTGGAAGATCGCGGTATGCGGTCCGCACCCGCCTGCGCATGTCGCACTCGGTTCGCAATTCGATCTGACCTGGGAGCCGAAGGGCGCTGATTTCGCGCTGATGCTCGGAGAATTCTACTGCGCACAATACGACGCGCCGGTCGTGGCGGAGGTCAAACGCGACGGCGTCGTCTTTGCCCGCGTCTACGACCTGCGCGGACGCAGCGAATCCAACATCTTCACCACACCGCCGCTGGGCCAATAGGCCGCAGAACTTGCCGGGAGTTGCGCCATGCCGTCACGGATTTTCGTTTTCGATGCCTATGGCACGCTATTCGACGTTCATGCCGTCATCGCCCGCCACAGCAGCGCTGCCGGGCCGGACGGGCCGCGCCTGTCCGAAATCTGGCGCACGAAGCAGCTCGAATACAGCTGGACGCTAACGCTTTCCGGCCACTACGCGGATTTCTGGACGCTCACCCAGCGCGCGCTCGATTTCGCGCTGGCGCGCTGTCCGTCCGTCGACAAGGCGCTCAGGCCGAAGCTGCTCGACGCGTATTTCAAGCTTGACGCCTTTCCCGATGCGCGGGAGATGCTGGGTACGCTCAAGGCCGCCGGCCACAAGACCGCAATTCTCTCGAACGGCTCGCCGGCGATGCTCAAGGCCGCCGTCGATGCGGCCGCGATCGGCGGGAACCTCGACGCAGTGCTTTCGGTCGATCCGCTGCGCATCTACAAGCCGAGGCCCGAGGTCTATGCGCTGGTCACCGAGACCTTCCAGATTGCGCCGGCGTCTGCGACTTTCGTCTCGTCGAACCGATGGGACGTGATGGGAGCGGCCGCATTCGGCTTCCGTCCAGTATGGGTCAATCGCGCCGGAACTCCGGACGAATATGCCGATTTCCCGCCGCTGCATGTAATTAACGATCTCGCGGCGTTGAGCCGAATGGACATCTAGCAAGCCGCGCCGCGTCCGATTATATCCGCGAAGCCAACCTCATCCCCCCACTCGTGCCGCGGTCGGGCAGACCGCCACTCACGTTTCGCATGCAATCCATCATTTCCGTTTCCGGCCTGTCGAAGACTTACGCGTCAGGCTTTCAAGCGCTCAAAGAGATCAATCTCGAGATCCGGCGCGGCGAGATCTTCGCTCTGCTCGGCCCAAACGGCGCCGGCAAGACGACGCTGATCAGCATCATCTGCGGCATCGTCAATCCGTCACAGGGCACGGTGAAGGTCGACGGTCACGACATCATCAAGGACTACCGCGCCGCGCGCTCGCTGATCGGGCTGGTGCCGCAGGAGCTGACCACCGACGCTTTCGAATCGGTATGGGCGACCGTGTCGTTCAGCCGCGGCCTGTTCAACAAGCCGCCGGCTCCGGACATCGTGACCAAGGTGCTCAAGGAGCTTTCGCTCTGGGACAAGAAGGACAACAAGATCCGCACGCTGTCCGGCGGCATGAAACGCCGCGTGCTCATCGCCAAGGCGCTGGCGCATGAGCCGCAGGTGCTGTTCCTCGACGAGCCGACCGCCGGCGTCGACGTCGAGCTGCGCCAGGATATGTGGAACATCGTGCGCGCGCTGCGCGCCTCTGGCGTCACCATCATCCTGACCACGCATTACATCGAGGAAGCCGAGGAGATGGCTGACCGCGTCGGCGTCATCAACAAGGGCGAGATCATCCTGGTCGAGGACAAGATCGAGCTGATGCGCAAGCTCGGCGCCAAGCAGCTCACGCTGCATCTGCATCAAAAGCTCGAGGCCGTACCCGAGGCGCTGTCGGCTTATAAACTCACACTCTCCGCCGACGGGCACGAGCTCGTCTACAACTACGACACCAAGGGCGAGCGCACCGGCATCACCTCACTGCTCGACGAGCTCAGCAGCGCAGGCATCAGCTTCAAGGACCTGCAGACCACGCAGACTTCGCTCGAGGACATTTTCGTGGGTTTGGTGAGGAAGGGGTCATGAACCTTCGCGCAGTCGGCGCCATCTACCGCTTCGAAATGGCGCGCACCGGACGCACGCTGATGCAGAGCATCGTCTCGCCGGTGATCTCCACCTCGCTGTATTTCGTGGTGTTCGGCGCGGCCATCGGCTCGCGCATCACCCAGATCGAAGGAGTGAGCTACGGCTCTTTCATCGTGCCCGGGCTGATTATGCTCACGGTGTTGACGCAGAGCGTGATGAACTCGTCCTTCGGCATCTATTTCCCGCGCTTCACCGGCACGATCTTCGAGCTCCTCTCGGCGCCGATCTCGTTCTTCGAGATCGTGCTCGGCTATGTCGGGGCGGCGGCGACCAAATCCATCATCCTCGGGCTGATTATTCTCGCCACCTCGTTCCTGTTCGTGCCGCTGCACATCGCTCATCCGGTCTGGATGTTGACCTTCCTCATCCTCACGGCCGCGAGCTTCAGCCTGCTCGGCTTCATCATAGGCCTGTGGGCCGATGGCTTCGAGCGGTTGCAGGTGGTGCCGCTGCTCATCATCACGCCACTGACCTTCCTCGGCGGCACGTTCTATTCGACGCACGTGCTGCCGCCGCTCTGGCAGACCGTCACGCTGTTTAACCCGATCGTCTATCTGATCTCGGGCTTCCGCTGGAGCTTCTTCGAGATCGCCGATGTCGGCGTCGGCGTCAGCCTCGCTATGACGCTGGTGTTCCTCAGCATCTGCCTCGCCATCGTCTGGTGGATGTTCAAGACCGGTTATCGGCTGAAGAACTAAACTCGTCCCTACTCCGCCAGTGACGCCAGGATCCGCGCCCAGGAGCGGATGCCTTTGTGGAAACATTTGAGGTCGAACTTCTCGTTCGGCGAGTGCACGCGGTCATCGTCGAGGGCAAAGCCGACGAGCAGCGAATCCATGCCGAGCACGCGCTTGAAGTCGCCGACGATCGGGATCGAGCCGCCGGCGCCCACTGCAATCGCCTTGTGGCCCCACTCCTGCGCCAGGGCGGAGCGCGCCTTTTCCAGCGCTGGATTGTCGAACGACAGCTCGATCGCCGGCGCCAGCGCGAAATTGCCGAACTCCACCGTGCAATCGGCAGGCAACCGTGCGCGCACGAACGCGCGGAACGCGTCGCGGATCTTTTCCGGGTTCTGCGTGCCGACCAGGCGGAATGACACTTTCGCCAAGGCCTGGCCGGGGATCACGGTCTTGGCGCCCTCGCCGGTGTAGCCGCCGATGATGCCGTTGAATTCCGCGGTCGGGCGCGTCGTGAGCTGTTCGATGAGCATGCGATCCTTCTCGCCGGCCGGGATTTTCAGTCCGACCTGCCCGAGGAATTCATCGGCGGTGAGGTTCAGTCCCTTGAGATCCGCCTTGATGTCAGCCGGCAGTTCTTTCACCCCGTCATAAAATCCAGGAATGGTGACGCGCCCATTGTCGTCGTGCATCGCGGCGAGGATTTTCGCCAGCACCCGGATCGGATTCTGTGCTGCACCGCCGAACTGGCCCGAATGCAGATCGCGGTCGGCGCAGGTGAGTTTCACATCCTCATAGACCAGGCCGCGCAGCGAGGTCGTCACCGCCGGTGTATCCGCATTCCACATGGCGGTGTCGCAGACCAGCGCCAGGTCGAGCTTGAACTCGTCGGCATTGTCGCGGACGAAATCGAACAAGTTCTTGGAGCCGCACTCCTCCTCGCCTTCGATCATGGTGGTGATGGAGAGCGGCAGCTTTCCGGTCACCGCCTTGAACGCCCGGCAGGCCTCGATGAAGCTCGAAGCCTGGCCCTTATCGTCACAGGCGCCGCGGGCGACGATGATCTTGCGCCCACCGGGAAGCGTTTCGATGCGCGGCTCGAACGGCGGCGTCTTCCAGAGGTCGAGCGGATCGACCGGCTGCACGTCGTAGTGGCCGTAGAACAGCACGCGCGGCCCGGCACCGTTGCCGCCCTTGCCGACGACGACCGGATGGCCGGCGGTCGGGCGCACGTCGGCGGTAAAGCCGATCGATTGCAGGTCGGCGGCGACGTGGTCCGCGGCCTTGCGGCACTGATCCTTGTATGCGGGATCGGTCGAGACCGATGCGATGCGCAATAGTGCGAACAAACGCTCGACGCTGCGGTCGATATCCTGATCGATGCGGTCCAGCACCGCGTCGAGTGTGCTCATGATCGGCTCCTTGGCAGAAGGTGAGGCTAGCAATGACGCGATGTGCTGAAAAGACGAAACCCTTGCAAGCATAACTGGCCCGCCACGCGGGTTGCGGCAAGATGGAACGTTGCGACTTCTGTCTCAATGGGTGCGATATCGTTGCAAAAATCCAACAACGCCCTGCAATCATCGCGAATGACGCTCGTTCCACTGGCTTTTACCTGCCGATCGCGCGAGGAAGAAGGTGACACATCGCACCGCGAGATCGCGGCGCGTCTCGATTCACCGACCAACAGTTCACGATGATGTCAGTTCTGCGCGTCCGAACAATTTTGTTTCTGCGACGCTTCGCGCTTGTCATCCACGCAAGTGATGTTCAATATACAAACAACCTGCCGTCAGTGCGGGGCTGGTGAGGGGCTATGGACGAACTCGTTGCGCGTCTCGTCGCCAACGTCGGCGTCGATCGAGACACTGCCGAGAAAGCAATCGGCATCATCCTCGACTTCCTGAAGAAGGAAGGTCCATCCGATAAAGTGCAAGCGCTGATCGATCGCCTTCCGGGCGCCGATGCGTTGTTGCAGGCGCAGCAAGGCGTCGACGCATCCGGTGGCGGCATGTTCGCCATGGGCGGCATCATGGGCGCCGGCACCAAGCTGATGGGCATCGGGCTGAGCATGGGCCAGGTCCAGTCGATCACCAAAGAAGTCATTGGATACGCACGGGAAAAAGCCGGGGAAGACGTGATCGGTGAGATCGTCGGCGCGATCCCGGGATTGAGTCAATTCGTCTGAACCTCTTCCGCGTGGGGGCGACTAAGGAAGCGAGCAGGCGGCGGACAATGTCTTATCCACTCACCGATCTCGATGGCTGTGACGGCGAACACGCCGCCGCGTTGAAGGCGGCCGGTGTGCGCTCGACTGGCACGCTGCTCAAGCGCGCGAAGGATGCGAAGGGCCGCAAAGAGCTTTCGCAGCTTACCGGGATCGGCGAGCGTCAATTGCTGTGCTGGGCGAACGCCTGCGACCGGATGCGCATCAAGGGCATGGGCAAGGAATATGCAGAGCTCCTGCAGGCCGCCGGCGTCGATACGGTGAAGGAGCTCAAATATCGCAACCCGGCCAATCTCGCCAAGGCGATGGCTGAGGTGAACAAGAAGCGCAAGCTCGTCCGCTTTCTCCCCTCGGAGAAGGCCATCGTCCGCTGGATCGACGCGGCCAAGACCTTGCCGCTGATGATCAAATACTAAGTCCGACGCCGCCGCGCCCGCGCTTGACACCCCCGCGCTGACCGCGCAAAGCCACGGGCATGACGTTTGCCCGTTCCCGCATTGTTTCCAGCGAGACCGCGCTGCCCGGCGGCCTTCCGGCGCTGCTGGGCAAGCGCCGGACGCTGGTCATGGGCATCCTCAACATCACGCCGGATTCATTTTCCGACGGCGGCCAGTTCGTGGATCCGGCTGTCGCCATCGCGCACGCCAAGACGATGGCTGCGCAAGGCGCCGACATCCTCGACGTCGGCGCGGAATCAACCCGCCCTTATGGCGGCGCCAAGCCGGTTACCGCGGAAGACGAGCAGGTGCGCCTTGCCCCCGTGCTGCCGGCGGTGATCGCGCTCGGCCTGCCGGTGTCGATCGACACCATCAAGGCTTCCATCGCCGCCTGGGCGCTGGACCAGGGCGCAGCCATCGTCAATGACGTCTGGGGTCTGCAGCGCGACGCCGACATGGCGCGCGTGGTCGCCGACTATGGCGTGCCGGTGATCGTCATGCACAACCGCGAAAGCGCCGATCCGGAAATCGACATCATCGCCGACGTCGATGCGTTCTTCGCCCGTTCCCTGGAAATCGCGGCGCGCGCCGGCATCCCGCGCGAACGCATCGTGCTCGATCCCGGCGTCGGCTTCGGCAAGACGCCGGAACAGAGCATGACCTGCATCGCGCGCCTCGACGCCTTCAAGCATTTCGGCCTGCCGATCCTGGTCGGTGCCTCGCGCAAGCGTTTCATCAACAGCGTCATACCCTCGGAGCCGAGCCAGCGCATCGGCGGCTCGATCGCCGCACACCTCATCGCCGTTCAGGGGGGCGCGGCGATCATCCGCGCTCATGATGTTGTGGAAACCGTGCAGGCGCTGCGCGTCGCCGCCGCCATTCGGAGCGCGCGATGAGCGACCGCATCTTCGTCCATGGCCTCACCTTGCACGCCTATCACGGCGTGATGCCGCATGAGGCCAAGGTCGGGCAGACCTTCATGCTCGATCTCCTCCTCGATATCGATCTCAAGGCCGCCGCCCGCTCCGACAAGGTGGCCGATACCGTCTCCTACGACCAAGTGGTCGACGCGGCGAGCAAGGCGTTTTGCGGTGAACGTTTCAAGCTGATCGAAGCCGCCGCCGGTGCGGTGGCCGACGCCATCCTCGACGGCTTTGCGCGCGTGCAGACGGTGCGCGTCACCATCCATAAGCCGCACGCCCCGATCGCGGCCACCTTCCGCGATGTCGGCGTCGAGCTCGTCCGGTCGCGCCGTGGCTGAGGCGCTGCTGGCGCTTGGCGGTAACGTCGGAGACAGCCGCGTTTTGCTCGATCGTGCAGTCGCCATGCTCTGCGACGGTAATGATATCGTTCTGCGCGCACGCTCGTCCGATTATCGCACCCCGCCCTGGGGCGACGAAAACCAGCCGCCCTTCATCAATCTCGCCATCGCCGTCGAGACCGCGCTCACCCCGCACGCGCTGCTGGAGCGCGCGCAGGCGGTCGAGCGCGCGTTCGGCCGCGACCGCGCCCATGAGCGGCGCTGGGGGCCGCGCACGGTCGATGTCGACATCATCGCCTATGACGACGTCACGCTGGCGTTGCCTGATCTCAAGCTCCCCCACCCGCTCCTATTCGAGCGCGCTTTTGTCTTGCTGCCGCTCGCCGAGATTGTGCCAGATCGCATGATTAGCGGACGGCGCATTCGCGATGCCGTGGCGCAGGTCGATGCCGCCGGCATTCAACGTTTGCCGCATCGCCAAGGCAGCCAAATTGCTTCATAAATTCACGTCATGACCGACGCGTCCGAACCACTGGTCCTCGCGGCCGAATTTCCGCGCACGACGCACGCCGAATGGCGCGCCCTGGTCGAGGCCGCACTCAAGGGCGCCGCCTTCGACAGGCGGCTGGTCAGCCGCACCTATGACGGCTTGCGCATCGAGCCGCTCTACGACCACGCCACAAACGCCAAGCCAGTGATCGGCCGTGCGCCCGGTGCGCCGTGGAGCGTCATGCAGCGGGTCGACCATCCCGATCCGGCCGTCGCCAATGCCGAGGCACTGCACGATCTGGAGAACGGCGCCACCGGGCTGACGCTGGTCTTCGCCGGGGCTATCAGCGCCAACGGCTATGGTCTCGAACCATCGGTCGAAACCATCTCGCGCGTGCTCGATGGCATCGTGCTCGACGCCGGGATCACCATCGACCTCAATCTCAGCCCGCAATCGCGCGAGGCGGCGCGTCATTTCGCGACCGTCGTCGAGCAACGGCGGCTCAACCCAGCGTCGATCGATTTCTGCGCCAGCATCAACCCGATTGGCGGCCTCGCCGCCGTTGGATCAAGCCCGCTGCCCTGGAGCAAGCTGTCGCAAGGCCTTGCCTCGCTCCTCGGCGACCTCGCGGGCCGCGGCTTCCGTGGTCCCTTCGCGGTGGCCGACGGCCGCGTCGTCCACAATGCCGGCGGCTCCGAGGCGCAGGAGCTCGCGTTCGCCATCGCCAGCGGCGTCGATTATCTGCGCGCCTTGGAGCAAGGCGGCGTTTCCCTCGATGCCGCGCGCCGTATGATCTATTTCCGCATCAGCGCGGATGCGGACGAATTCCTGACCATCACCAAGTTCCGCGCGCTACGGAAGCTCTGGGCGCGCGTCGAAGAGGCCTGCGGGCTGACGCCACAACGCGCTTACGTCGCCGCCGAGACGGCCTGGCGAATGATGACTAGGCGCGACCCGCACGTGAACATGCTGCGCACCACCATCGCCATCAGTGCCGCGGGCCTCGGCGGCGCCGACAGCATCACCGCGCTGCCGCACACCGCGCCGCTTGGCCTGCCCGACCGCTTCGCGCGGCGCGTGGTGCGCAACACGCAGCTTCTCCTGCTCGAAGAGTCCAATCTCGCCAAGGTTGCCGATCCAGCCGCCGGCGCTGGCGCGATCGAGCACCTCACTGAGCAGCTCTGCGCCACCGCCTGGACGCTCTTCCAGGAAATCGAGGCCGCAGGCGGCACCTGGGCAGCACTCGAGCAAGGTCTCGTGCAACGCAAGGTCGCGGCCGTGCGCACCGAACGGGAAAAAGCCGTCGCGCGGCGCAAGGATGCGCTCACTGGCACCAGTGATTATCCCGATCTCAATGAAAAGCCGCCGACCGTGCTCGACGTCGCGCCGCGCCCGTCAATCAAGCCGAGCGCAGCCGCGCTCACCATCGAGCCGCTGCCGCGCATCCGTCTCGCTGAGCCGTTCGAAGCGCTGCGTGACGCCGCCGACGCCACGCTCGCTCGCACCGGCAAGACGCCGCGCGTCTTTCTCGCCACGCTCGGCAAGCTTTCGGAGTTCAATGCGCGCGCCACCTTCGCGAAGAATTTCTACGAAGCTGGCGGCATCGAAGCGCCCGGCCATGAAGGCTTCAAATCGCGCGAGGAGATGCTGGCCGCATTCAAGGCCTCGGGCGCCAAGCTCGCCTGCCTGTGCTCGAGCGACAAGGTCTATGGAATCGAAGCAGCGGATGCCGCCAAGGCGCTCACCGCCGCCGGCGCCGTCGTGCATCTCGCTGGGCGCCCTGGCGATCACGAAGCCGCATGGTCCGAAGCGGGGGTGAAGGCGTTTATCTATCTGGGGTGTGACGTGCTGGCGACGCTGCGGTCGGGACATGATATTCTCGGAATAAGCAAAGGCTTCTGATGGGCGCGATTCCGGATTTCTCCAAGGTTCCGTTTGCCGAGACGGCCGCGAGCGAGGCTGCCACCGGCACTGCACCTTGGCTCACGCCCGAAGGCATCCCGGTGAAGCCGGTCTACGGCCCGCGCGATGTCGCCGGCCTCGACTTCCTCGAGACCTATCCGGGGAAGCCGCCTTATCTGCGCGGCCCCTATCCGGCGATGTATGCGGCGCAACCCTGGACCATCCGGCAATATGCCGGCTTCTCCACGGCGGAGGATTCCAACGCGTTCTACCGGCGCAACCTCGCCGCCGGGCAGAAGGGCCTTTCTATCGCTTTCGACCTCGCCACCCACCGCGGCTACGACAGCGATCATCCGCGCGTCGCCGGCGACGTGGGCATGGCCGGCGTCGCCATCGATTCCATCTACGACATGCGCACGCTGTTCTCCGGCATCCCGCTCGATCAGATGTCGGTGTCGATGACCATGAACGGCGCGGTGCTGCCGGTGCTGGCGCTCTATGTGGTCGCCGCCGAGGAGCAAGGCGTGCCGCCACAAAAGCTCGCCGGCACAATCCAGAACGATATCCTCAAAGAATTCATGGTGCGCAACACCTACATCTATCCGCCCGGGCCGTCGCTGCGCATCATCTCCGACATCTTCGCCTTCACCTCGGCGAACATGCCGAAATTCAATTCCATCTCGGTGTCCGGCTATCATATGCAGGAAGCCGGGGCGACGCAGGATCTCGAGCTCGCCTACACGCTCGCCGACGGCGTCGAATATGTCCGCGCCGGCATCAAGGCAGGGCTGACCATCGACCAGTTCGCCCCGCGCGTATCCTTCTTCTGGGCGATCGGCATGAATTATTTCATGGAGATCGCCAAGCTGCGCGCCGCGCGGCTCCTTTGGGCGAAGCTGATGAAGCCGTTTGCGCCGCAGGATCCGCGCTCGCTGTCGCTGCGCACCCACTGCCAGACCTCGGGCTGGTCGCTTGCCGCCCAGGACGTGTTCAACAATGTCGCGCGCACGATGATCGAGGCCATGGCGGCGACGCAGGGCCAGACCCAATCGCTGCACACCAATGCGCTCGACGAGGCGCTGGCGCTGCCGAGTGACTTCTCCGCCCGCATCGCACGCAATACGCAGATCGTGCTGCAGCAGGAAGCCGGCGCCACCCGCATCGTCGATCCCTGGGGCGGCTCTTATTACGTCGAGCGGCTGACTTACGAGCTCGCGCGCAAGGCCTTCGGGCATATCGAGGAAGTGGAAGAGCTCGGCGGTATGGCGAGAGCGATCGAGGCCGGCATCCCGAAACTGCGCATTGAGGAAGCCGCGGCGAAGACGCAGGCGCGCATCGATGCCGGCACGCAGTCGGTGATCGGCGTCAACAAATACAAGCCCGAGAACGAACTGCCGCTCGACGTGCTCAAGATCGACAATTCGGCTGTGCGCGCCAAGCAGATTGAGAAACTGGCGCGGCTCAAGGCCGAACGCGATCCGGTTGCGCTCGAAGAGGCGTTGTCGGCGCTGACGCGCGCCGCCGACGGCGGCAACGGCAATCTCCTGGCGCTCGCCATCGATGCCGCGCGCGCCAAGGCCACGGTCGGTGAAATTTCCATGGCGCTGGAGAAGGTGTTCGGGCGCCATCGCGCCGAGATCAAGGCGATCTCCGGCGTCTACAAGCGGGAGGTCGGCATGACCGACGCCGTCGAACGCGTACGCAAGCTGGTCGAGGGTTTCGAGGCCGACGAAGGCCGCCGCCCTCGCCTCCTCGTCGCCAAGATCGGCCAGGACGGCCACGACCGCGGGCAGAAAGTGATCGCCTCCGCCTTTGCCGACCTTGGCTTCGACGTCGACATCGGCCCGCTCTTCGCCACGCCATCGGAAGCCGCCCGGCAGGCGGTGGAGAACGACGTGCACATTCTCGGCGTCTCCTCGCTGGCCGCCGCGCACCTCACGCTGGTGCCCGAGCTCAAGGTCGAGCTCGAGAAGCAGGGCCGGCCCGACATCATGATCGTGGTCGGCGGCGTCGTGCCGCCGCAGGATTATGAGGGCCTGCTCAAGGCGGGCGCCGAGGCCATTTTCCCGCCCGGGACAGTGATCGCCGAGGCCGCCGAAAATCTGCTGAAAAAACTCAACAAACGGCTTGGTCACGCGCGCGCTGCGGCAGAATAGCGCCGCTGCTTGCCTCCGTTATGTCCGGTTCTTAGCATTCCATCGCGAATCGCTGCCCGGAGACCTCTGCTTGATCCGCTTCACGTTGCGCGCGGCCGTGATCGCCGCACTCGGGCTGCAGCTCGCGGCCTGTATCGACTCCACGGGGCCGATCCTCTCCGACTCCCGGCCGCTGCTCGGCGACAAGTCGGTCAAATTGCAGCTGTACACCCTGCGCAACGGCACCGTGCGCGAGCCGCAGACCGTCTCGTTCCGCTGGAACGGCGCGCTCTACGACCGCGTCAGCGGGAGCGCCATCGGCATCAGCGCGTTCTCGGTGCATGAATTCGAAGCCGGCGACCTGATCGTGCAAACCGTGCCGACCAATCGGCCGCGCATCACCGAATACGGACTGCTGCACAAGCTCGCCGAGGGCGTCTACCAGCTCGTCGCCATTGACGAGGCCGACACCGACGACCAGACCCGGGCGGATTACTGCACCAAGGTTGATAAATCACCCTGCCGCATCGAGACCCGCGACCAGCTTTTCGCCTTCGCCCGCGCCACCGCGGTGCGGCAGAAGAACGTCGGTGCCCTGGTGCTTCGCCTGCCCGACGGCCCGGATCGGCCGGAGCGCGCGGCACCACGCGTCTCCCACCCGCAACATCTGCCGCATCGGCCGCCGCCGCGCCTGCGCCGCGCACCAGGCCCGGTGCCACCGCCGGGCTTTCCGCGGTAACCTGTCCTTCATGGCTTCGCGCCCCCAACCGGCATCCCCGGATATCGCCGCACTTGCCTGCGCCATCGCGCAAAGCGATCGCGCAACGCTCGCGCGCGCCATCACGCTGATCGAGAGCAAGCGCGGCGACCACCGCCGCGCTGCGCATAAGCTGGTGCAGGAGCTGCTCCCGCGCACCGGCAAAGCCATGCGCGTCGGCATCACCGGGGCGCCAGGCTCGGGCAAGTCGACCACCATCGACGCGCTCGGCACCTATCTCACCGGTCAGGGCCACAAGGTCGCTGTCCTTGCCGTCGATCCGTCCTCGACCCGCACCGGCGGCTCGATCCTCGGCGACAAGACGCGCATGGCGCGGCTCGCGACCGATCCCAACGCCTTCGTGCGGCCATCGCCGTCGTCCGGTACGCTCGGCGGTGTCGCCGCGAAGACGCGCGAGACCATGCTGCTCTGCGAGGCCGCCGGCTATGACGTCATCCTGGTTGAGACCGTCGGCATCGGCCAGTCGGAGACCACCGTCGCCGACATGACCGACTTTTTCCTCGCGCTGATGCTGCCGGGCGCCGGCGACGAGCTGCAGGGCATCAAGAAGGGCCTGGTCGAGCTCGCCGACATGATCGCGGTGAACAAAGCCGATGGTGACAACATCAAACGTGCCAACGTCGCGGCCGCCGATTATCGCGCGGCGCTGCATATCCTCACCCCGCGCTCGCCCAACTGGACGCCGCCCGTGGTCACCTATTCAGCGCTCACCGAAAAGGGCATCCCCGAGTTATGGGGCAAGATCGTCGAGCATCGCGGGATCGTCGAAGCATTGGGCGAGCTCGCCGCGCGCCGGCGCGAGCAGCAGGTGAAGTGGATGTGGAGCATGCTCGAGGAGCGCCTGTTCGCGCGTCTACGCGGCGATCCGGCACTCAAGGGCAAAGTGAAGCAGATCGAGACCGGCGTCGCCGACGGCCGCCTTGCGCCGACGCTGGCTGTGGAGCAGATCGCGGCAATGCTCGGCCTTTCCGACGCGAAGTAAGTAAATGGCCGACACCATCCTGATCACCGGCTTCGGGCCGTTTCCCGGCGCACCATTCAATCCGACAACGGCGCTGGCGCGCAGCCTCGCCAAGTCGCGCCGCCCGGCGCTCGCGGATGCTAGGCTCGTCGCCCACGTGTTTGCGACGAGCTATGCCGCCGTCGATCGCGAGCTGCCTGTGCTGCTCAAGCGGTACCAGCCGCGCGTCCTGCTGATGTTCGGCCTCGCCGCGCGCACGCCGCATGTGCGCATCGAGACGCGGGCACGCAATGCAATCTCAGCTTTGCTTCCGGATGTCGGACGAAACCTCCCCGTCGCGCGCGCTATCGCAGCGGGGCGACCCGCATCACTGCCACTACGCGCGCCGGCCCGCATTCTGCTTGCCGCCGCCAGGCGCGCGCGGGTGCCGGCGGCGTTGTCGCGCGATGCCGGGCGCTATCTGTGCAATTACCTGTTCTGGCGCGGTCTCACGGCAGGCACAATGCCCGGCGGCCCACAGCAGGTTGCCTTCATCCATGTGCCGATGGCGGCGCGCTCGCGCAGGCGGACGAGCAAACGCCGGCGCCTCACCGCGGACGATCTGTTGCGCGCCGGTGTCGAAATTCTGCGTGCGTTGGCCAGCGCGTCGCGGCCATGATTGCAGCCTGTTAATGTTCGTGATCTTTCGCGCCATGTTTCGGACCGAAATGCTTTCCTAGATTGGGCATCCATGTCCCGTTTCTTCTCCCGCAAGGTCATCATGTTCACCTTTCTCGCCGTCTTTCTTTTGCCGATCGTGGCACGCGCGGCGTTCTATGCGGCGAGCGACGGTCCGCGCAGCTGGCGCGATGCCGACTGGTCGTCGATCGGCAGTTTGCCGCCGGCGAACGAGGAGAAAGAAGCCCGCGTCATCATCTTTTCCGGACGCACCGGCGGCTGGAAGGGGGTCGTCGCCGTGCACAGCTGGGTCGTGCTCAAGGCGGAGAATGCGGCGGCCTGGACGCGCTACGATGTCGTCGGCTGGGGCAATCCGCTGCGCGTCAACGCCTGGGCGCCCGACGGGCGCTGGTTTGGCGACAGGCCACGCGTCGTTGCCGATGTGCGCGGTGCCGAAGCGGCGGCGCTGATCCCGAGGCTCGAGACCGCGGTCCGCAGTTACGAATATCGTCACGCCGGCGATTATCGCATCTGGCCGGGACCGAACAGCAACAGCTTCACGGCGGCCCTCATTCGCGCTGCGCCCGAGTTGCAGGTGGCCTTACCGTCGAATGCCATTGGCCGCGACTTTCGCGATGGCTTCTATCTCGGGCCGACCGACAGCCATACCGGCGTCGAGATTAATCTCTGGGGCTATTGCGGCATCAAGCTCGGCTGGGTCGAGGGTATCGAGATCAATATGTTCGGTCTCGTCGCCGGGCTCGATCTGCGGCATCCCGGCGTGAAACTGCCAGGCTACGGCCGCATTGGGGTTTGAAGTTCCGGCAATTTTGCCGCACGCTTAGTCCGTCACGGCCAGGACGGAGGCGCTCGGCCCATGCACGCGACACGGCCGCTGCTCGAACGCATCGCGTTTCCCGCCATCACCCGCGGTCGGCTCGATACCCTGCAGATCAATGTCGGCTATCGCTGCAATCAGTCCTGCGTGCATTGTCACGTCAACGCCGGGCCGACGCGCACCGAGGAGATGAGCGCGGAGGTCGCCGACCTCGTCCTCGCCTTCCTGGCGCGCCGGCGCATCCCGACGCTCGACATCACCGGCGGCGCGCCGGAGCTCAATCCGCAATTCCGCCGCATCGTCATCGCCGCGCGCGAGATGGGTGCGCGGGTAATGGACCGCTGCAATCTCACGATCCTCGAGCAACTCGGGCAGAATGATCTTGCTGAGTTTCTTGCCGCCCAGCAGGTCGAGGTGGTTGCCTCGCTGCCCTGCTATCTCCTGGAAAACGTCGAGGCTCAGCGCGGCAAGGGTGTGTTCGATGCGTCGATCCGCGGCCTCTGCCGACTGAATGCGCTCGGCTACGGGCGCGAAGGCAGCGGGCTGACGCTCAACCTCGTCTACAATCCGCAAGGCCCGTCGCTGCCGCCAAGCCAGGACGCGCTCGAAGCGGATTACCGGCGCGTGCTCGGTGAAGCGCATGGCATCCATTTTAATCGTCTTTACGTGCTCGCCAACATGCCGATCCAACGCTTCGGTTCGACCCTGATCTCCAAGGGACGGTTCGAGGCTTATCTCACACTGCTGCAGCACGCGCATCGCGATCCCAATCTCGAATCCGTGATGTGCCGCAATCTCATCTCTGTCGACTATCGCGGTTATGTCTACGACTGCGACTTCAATCAGATGCTCGACTTGCCGCTTGGATCGCATGCCGGCGCCCGCGTGCATCTCTCCGCGCTCATGGACGAGAGCTTCGAAGGCCGCCCGGTACGCGTCGCCGGCCATTGCTTCGGCTGCACGGCCGGCCAGGGATCGAGTTGCGGTGGAGCGTTGCAGGACGCGGCGGAATGAGCACGTCGCCACAACTCTCGATCATCATGCCCGTCCTCAATGAGGCGGCGACGATCGAAGCTGCACTCGCGGCGCTGCAGCCCCATCGCGCGCGCGGCACCGAGATCATCGTCGTCGATGGTGGCAGTAGCGATGGGACGCGTGCACGCGCACAGGCCGGAGCGGATATCGTCGTCACCGCGTCACGCGGCCGCGCCGCCCAAATGAACGCCGGAGCGGCGCACGCACGACGCGAAATTCTCTTGTTTTTACATGCAGATACACAATTGCCGCAGAATGCCGATGGACTGATCGCGAAAGGCCTTGCGAGCTCCGGCCGCCAATGGGGCCGCTTCGACGTTCGCATCACCGGCGGACCATTGCTCGCGCTCATCGGCATGCTGATGAATATCCGCTCGCGCATGACCGGCATCGCCACCGGCGATCAGGCGATCTTTGTCACGCGTGATGCGTTCCACGCGGCGCTCGGCTTCCCGCAAATCGCGCTGATGGAGGACATCGCGTTCTCCGCGCGATTGAAGCGTCTCGGTCGGCCGCTCTGTCTCACCGAGCGCGTGACGACATCCGGGCGGCGTTGGCACAAGCACGGCGTGCTGCCGACTGTTTTTCTGATGTGGCGGCTGCGCCTTGCATATTTCCTCGGCACCGAACCAGCGGTGCTTGCTCGCCGTTACGGCTACGCGCCGCCGGAAGGCTAGTGGTTCGATTCTAACATTCGCGTCTCGAGCGCTATTCCGCTTCGCCGAGCATATGGCTGAGCTTCGCGACAAGGAGCTCGCGACCGTAAGGCTTGAGGATCGTCGGGAATTCCTGTGCCGCTTTGGTCGCCGCCGCCTCGGCATAGCCCGTCGCCAGCAGGATGAACACGCCGGGGAATTCCGCGCGCACGACACGCGCAAGATCCGCACCGTTCATGGCGCCCGGCATCATGATGTCGGAGAAGACCAGATCGATGCCGCCGCCGCCGCGCAGCCGTTCCAGCGCTGCCTGGGCGTCGGGAACATGCGTGACCTTGTAGCCGGCGCCTTCGAGGAGATCGGCCGTGGTCTCGGCAACATTCAAGTCATCCTCGACGAGCAGGATGTTCATCGGCGCCAGCGGCCGCGCCGCAACGCTACCGGGCGCCAGCGCCTCGCGAGCCTTCGACTTGGCGGCTGGAAGATAGAACGTCACCGTGGTCCCCTTGCCGACGGCGCTTTCGAGATCGACCGCACCGTTCGACTGACGGGCGAAGCCATAAGCCTGACTAAGGCCCAGACCACTGCCGCGCCCGATCTCCTTGGTGGTGAAGAACGGCTCGAAAGCGCGCTCCTTCACGTCGTCCGGCATGCCGATGCCGGTGTCGCTCACCTTGATCTCGACGAAGTCGCCGATGAGGTGCCGGCTCTTTTCATCGAGTGTGACATTACTGGCACTGACGCGCAGCGTGCCGCCTTCCGGCATCGCGTCGCGCGCATTGAGCCCGACATTGAGCAGCGCCAGCTCGAATTGGCCGGCGTCGACCTCGATCGGCCAGAGTCCTGGCGGAATGTCGATGACGATGCTGATGTCGCCGCGCAGCGATCGGCCGAGCAGATCGCCGACGGTGTTGAGCTGGCGGTCGAGATCGACGCGCTCCGGGCTCAACGGCTGCCGGCGCGAGAAAGCAAGCAGCTGTCGGGTGAGCGCCTCGCCGCGCTTGGCGGCGTGACGGATGTTGACGATCAAGCGTTTGAGCTTCTCGTTGTCGCCGGCGAGCCGCTCGGCCATATCGGCGCCTCCGAGAACGATCGTCAGCAGATTGTTGAAATCGTGCGCGACGCCCCCGGTCAGTTGTCCGATGGCCTCCATCTTCTGCGCCTGGAACAGCTGCTCGCGGGCTTCCTCGAGCCGGCGCTGCGCCTCACGCGCCTCGGTAACGTCGCGCGTGACCTTGGCAAAACCGATCAGCTCGCCATCCGCATCACGGATCGCGTGGATGACGACATGCGCCCAGAAGCGCGTGCCGTCCTTGCGCAGGCGCCAGCCTTCACCTTCGAATTTTCCCTCGCTCGTCGCCTGCGCCAGGTTGCGTTGCGGGCGGCCAGCCGCACGATCCTCCGGCGGAAAAAACACCGAATAGTGCTGCCCAAGAATTTCGTCGGTGGCATAGCCCTTGATCCGCTGCGCGCCGCTGTTCCAGCTGACGATCGTTCCGTCGGCGTCCATCAGGAAGATGGCATAGTCGGCCACCGCCTCGACCAGGAGCTCGAGGCGGCGTTCGGCACTGAAACTGCTGGCAAAGGGCTCGTGCACCAAAAGACCCTGAACTCGCTGGCTAATTCCCCCAACGAGGGAGAGGTTCCATGGTGCGGCCTCTCATTGCAAGCGGATCATAGCCAGCCCGCAGACGATGAGCGCGGCTGCAAGGATGCGGACCAGTGGCAGCGGCTCCTTGAGCACGAACACCGCGATCGCCGTGGCGAACAGGACACTGGTCTCGCGCAGCGCCGCCACCATGGCGATCGACGACGCCGCCATCGCCCAGATAACGATGCCGTAGGATACAAGCTGCAGCGTCCCGCCGGCGAGCGCGCTCGGCCAATAGCGCACGACCTGCGGCAGCGCGCCACTGCCTCTGCGCCAAAGTGTGTAAGGACCCATGACCAGCGCGAGGCCGACGAAGAGCGCCAGCGAATAGGTATTGGGATCGCCGGAGGCGCGCGAACCTATTCCATCCACCAGCGAATAAGCGCAGATGGTCATGGCCGTGAGCAAGGCGAAGCCGATAGCCCGGCGGTCGAGCTTAGCGAGGTCACGGCCGCCGCGTAACGAGAGCAGCAGCACCCCGGCAACCAGCGCCAGGATGCCCGCCCAGCCGATCAGGCTCAGGTGCTCGCCGACGACCAGCGTGCTCATCGCCGCGGTCATCAGCGGCGCCGAGCCGCGGGCGATCGGATACACCTGCCCCATGTCGCCGGTGCGATAGCTCTCGGCGAGCGCGGTGAAATAGACGAGATGGACGGGGAGCGAGGCCGCGAGCCATGGCCACCCCTTAGCTGCAGGCAGCCCGACAAGGGGTATCAGGACCAGGGCCATGGCAGCCGCCCCGATCGAGATCAGGGTCGTCGTCCATAAAGGGTCGAGCCCGATCTTGATGACGGCGTTCCAGCCGGCATGGCACGCCGCAGCGAACAGCACCGCGGCAAAGATGAAGCCGTCCATCGTCTATAGCTATTTGCGCTCGGCGGCCGGCGCCCACAGCTTCGGCGCGGTGCGCGCATATTGCGGCGGCCGCGCCACGTCGGCGCCGAGCGCCTGCGCGGCATGCCAGCCCCAATGCGGATCGTCGAGCATGGCGCGCGCGAGCGAGACCATGTCGGCCTTGCCCTCGGCAATGATGCTCTCGGCCTGTGCCGGTTTGACGATGAGGCCGACGGTGCGTGTCGTGATCCCGGTCTCGCGCACCTTGGCTGCGAGCGGCACGTTATAGCCGGCGTCCGTCGGATTGCGGGTATCGGCGGTGATGCCGCCGGACGACACGTCCACGTAGTCGAGGCCCGCGGCTTTGAGTGTCTTGGCGACGGCGACTGCATCATCGACGGTGATGCCGTCGTTGCGCCAGTCGCTGCCGGTGATGCGGGCACCGACCGCGATCTCCTTCGGCACCGCGGCACGCACCGCGCGAGCCACTGCGAGCGGGAAGCGCATGCGGTTCTCCAGCGAGCCGCCATACTGATCGGTGCGCTTATTGGACACCGGCGAGACGAAGCTGTGCAGCAGATAGCCGTGCGCCAGATGCAGCTCGATCACCCCGAAGCCGATACGCAGCGAACGCTTGGCCGCGGCGACGAAGGCCTCCTGCACGCGTGTCATGTCGGCTTCGGTCGCCTCGCGCGGCGTATGCCAATTGTCGCCGAAGGGGATTGCCGATGGCGCGATGGTCTCCCAGGGGTCGCCGCCGGTCTTCAGCGCATTGCCGCCTTCCCATGGCCGCTGCGCCGAGCCCTTGCGACCGGAATGCGCGAGCTGGATGCCAAATTTGGCCGAGCCGATGCGCTTGCAATGGGCGATGATTGGGGCAAGCGCCGCCTCGCAATCGTCCGAATACATCCCCAGGCAGCCGTGCGTGATGCGGCCGAGCCGCTCCACATGCGTGGCCTCGATCACCACCAGGCCGGCGCCGGAATTGGCCAGCATGCCGAGATGCACCAGATGCCAGTCGTTGGCGCAGCCGTCATCGGCGCTGTACTGGCACATCGGCGAGACGACGATGCGGTTGGAGAGATCGAGGCCGGCAAGCCGGATCGGCGAAAACAGTGCGCTGCTCATGGGTTTCACGGGGGTCTTGAGGGCGGGAGCGCGATCATAATCAACCGCGGTGTCGGGGCAAGCGGCCCGCCCCCGCCTGCACGCCGAGCGTCTTAACGAGGCGGCGGCGAGCTGGTCTCAGCGAGACGAAGTCCCGCAATCTGCGCCCACGTGTTCACCGCCTCGACCGCATCGCGCAAACGCTCGCGAAATTGCTCTTCGCTGTAATAGTGCTTCCAGCGGCCGCTCTGATAGAGCTCGACATAGTGGTCTCGCCGGCGCTCCGCGAGGCTGCACCATTTGCGTGCAGCCTGGTCCAACGAGCGTTCAGCCGGCGGCGCCGACATCGGTCGACCCAGGAAAACCGCCGAATCGGCGGCCACTCATGCTGACCGGTTCACCCTCACGCTGCAACGATAACTTGCATTGGTAATCGGCTGGGGCGCGCTGTGGATAACAGCGCGCGCAATTGCGCTATCGCATGGAAACTACAACCGAATGCGCAGCAGATGCGCGATCTCGCCAACCACGCCGCGGCGGAACAGCAGCACACAGGTGACGAAGATGCCGCCTTGGATGACGCTGACCCACTCGCCGATCTGCGCCAGCGAGAACTGCATGGTGACGATGATGAAGGCGCCGACCGCCGGGCCGAAAATCGTGCCGAGTCCGCCGACCAGGGTCATCAGCACGACCTCGCCCGACATCGGCCAGTTCACGTCGGTGAGCGATGCGATTTGCATCACGATCGCCTTGGTCCCGCCGGCGAGCCCCGCGAGCCCGGCGGAGAGCACAAAAGCCGCGAGCTTGTAGCGCTCGGTCTTGTAGCCGAGGGAAATCGCCCGCGCCTCGTTTTCACGGATCGCCTTGAGCACCTCGCCGAACGGCGAATGGATGATGCGATAGATGAGCAGGAATGCGGCGAGGAACACCGCGACGACGAAGATGTACATCGCCTCCGAGCTCGCCAGGCTGATGAGGCCGAAGAGCTTGCCGCGCGGTACGCCCTGGATGCCGTCCTCGCCGCCGGTGAACTTCGCCTGCAGCGCGAAGAAATACATCATCTGCGCCAGCGCCAGCGTCACCATGGCGAAATAGATGCCCTGGCGGCGGATGGCGAGCGATCCGGCGACCAGGCCCAGCACGCCTGCCGCCAGCACGCCGGTCAGGATAGCGAGCTCCGGCGTCAGACCCCAGGTCTTGGCCACGTAGGCGGTGATGTAGCTCGCCCAGCCGAAATAAAGCGCGTGGCCGAACGAGAGCAGTCCGACATAGCCGATGAGCAGGTTGAAGGCGCTCGCGAACAACGCGAAGCACAACGCCTGCATCAGAAACAGCGGATAGACGAAGAACGGCGCGACGACGAGCGCGGCCAGCATGACGACGAAGCCCACCGGTTCGCCCCAATTGCGCACTGCCGCGGTCGTCTTCTCGGTCGCCTGCGCGATCACGCCCTCCATGTCAGGCTCTCCGCCCGAACAGGCCGGCCGGGCGCACCAGCAGCACGATCGCCATGATGACGAAAATCACCGTGTTCGACGCCTCGGGAAAGAACACCTTGGTGAGCCCCTCGACGACACCGAGGCCGAAGCCGGTCAGGATGGCGCCCATGATCGAGCCCATGCCGCCAATGACCACCACCGCGAACACCACGATGATGAGCTCAGAGCCCATCTGCGGCGAGACGTTGTAGATCGGCGCCGCCATCACACCGGCGAGCGCCGCGAGGCCGACGCCGAAGCCATAGGTCAGCGTGATCATGCGCGGTACGTTGATGCCGAAGGCGCGCACCAGCGTCGGGTTCTCGGTGGCGGCGCGCAGATAGGCGCCAAGCTTGGTGCGCTCGATCACGAACCAGGTGCCGAAGCAGACGACCAGCGAGAATGCGACCACCCAGGCGCGATAGTTCGGCAGGAACATGAAGCCGAGATTCCGTCCACCTTGAAGTGCCTCCGGCACCTGATACGGCAAGCCGGCGGAACCATAGTAATTCCGCGTCACGCCCTCGATGATCAAAGCCAGGCCGAAGGTGAGCAGCAGGCCGTAAAGGTGGTCCAGCTTATACAGCCACTGCAGAAAGACGCGCTCGATCACGATGCCGATGATGCCGACGATGATCGGCGCGACGATCAGTGCCAGCCAGTAATTGATCCCGGTGAGCTGCAGCAGCAAGAACGCTGCGAAGGCGCCCAGCATGTACTGGGCGCCATGCGTGAAATTGATGATGTTGAGCATGCCGAAGATCACGGCGAGGCCGAGGCTCAACAGCGCATAGAACGAGCCGTTGATCAGCCCGATCAAGAGCTGGCCGAACAAGGCCGACGACGGAATACCGAAGATCTCGAACATGCCCCAAACTCATGAGGGGCGGGCTTGCAACCCGCCCCTCTTGTCGTTGATTGCGATCAGCCGCTGACCAGCGGGCAGCCGCCGTCCTTGAGCGGACGGAATGCCTCGTCCGCCGGGATCGTGGCCTTGAGCTTGTAGAAGTCGCCCGGATATTTCGACTCCGCCGGCGTCTTCACCTCGAACAGATAGGCCGGATGCAGCACCCGACCGTCGGGGCGCACCGTGCTCTTGCCGAACAGCGGATCTTCCGCCGGCAATTTCTTCATCTCGGCGACCACTGCCTTGCCGTCGGCCGCGCTCTTCAGTGCCACGACAGCCTTGAGGTAGTGCAACACGCCGGAATAGACGCCGGCATGCGCCATGGTCGGGATCTTGCCGGGGTGCGATTTCTGCCAGCGCTTGGTCCATTCGCGGTTGCCATCGGTCATGTCCCAATACCAGGTCTCGGTCAGCGTCAGACCTTGCGCGGTCGGCAGACCGAGCGCGGCAACGTCGCTGGCGAAGACAAGGAGGCCGGCGAATTTCTGCCCGCCCTTGACGATGCCGAATTCGGCGCCCTGCTTGATCGAGTTGATCGTGTCGCCGCCGGCATTGGCCAGGCCGATGATTTTGGCCTTGGATGCCTGCGCCTGCAGCAGGAAGGACGAGAAGTCGCTGGTGTTCAGCGGATGGCGCACCTTGCCTAGCACCTTGCCGCCGGCCTTCTCCACGGCCGCCGCGGTATCGCGCTCGAGGGCATGACCGAATGCATAATCGGCGGTGAGGAAGAACCAGGTGTCACCGCCGGACTTCACCAGCGCTGTGCCGGTGCCGTTCGCCAGCATCCAGGTGTCATAGGTCCAATGGATGGTGTTGGCATTGCACTTCGGGCCGGTGAGGTCAGAAGCGGCTGCGCCGGAAACGACGAACACCTTGTTCTTCTGATTGGCGACCTGACTGACGGCGAGCGCTACACCGGAGTTCGGCACGTCGATGATCATGTCGACATTGTCGGCATCGTACCAGCGATTGGCGATCTGCGTGCCGATATCCGGCTTATTCTGGTGATCGCCGCCGACGACCTCGACCTTCACATTCGGATTGGTCTTGTTGAAATCCTCGACGGCCAGCTTCGCGGCGGTCACCGAACCCTGCCCGCCGAGATCGGCATAGAGGCCCGACATGTCGTTGAGCACGCCGATCTTCACGTTGATCTGCTGCGCGAAGGCACTGCTGCACGAGAGTGCCGCAGCCAACGCCGCAACCCCCAAGATCTTTCTCATTTTCTCCTCCTTATCGTTATCGGGATGCGATCAGATACCTCAGCCGGAGACCAGCGGGCAATTTCCTTCCTTGAGCGGCCGGAAGGCTTCGTCCGCGGGAATCGTGGCTTTGAGATTGTAGAAGTCGCCGGGGTACTTGGACTCTTCCGGCTTCTTGACCTCGAAGAGATAGGCTGGATGCAGGACGCGGCCATCCGGGCGGATCGAGCCTTTACCGAACAGCGGATCGTCGGTGGGCGTCGCCTTCATTTTGTCGGCAACCGTCTTGCCGTCTGGGCTGCCGCCGAGCGCCACGCGCGCCTTGAGATAATGGATGATGCTCGCATAGACGCCGGCCTGGTTCATCGCCGGCCACTTGCTCGCGTCGCCACGCTCCTGGCGCCAACGTTTGGTCCAGGCGCGGCTGCCATCGTTCAGGTCCCAGTACCAGGTCTCGGTCAGCGACAGGCCCTGCGCGATTTTCAGGCCGAGCGCATTGACGTCGGTGGCGAAGACGAGAAGGCCGGCGAGCTTCTGCCCGCCCTTGACGATGCCGAATTCGGCGGACTGCTTGATTGCGTTGATGGTGTCTCCGCCGGCATTGGCGAGCCCGATCACTTTGGCCTTCGATGCTTGGGCCTGCAGCAGGAATGACGAGAAGTCGTTCGTATTGAGCGGATGACGCACGCTGCCCAGGACTTTGCCGCCGTTCTTCACCACCACCGCCGAGGTGTCGCGCTCGAGCGCATGGCCAAAGGCATAATCCGCGGTGAGGAAAAACCAGGTGTCGCCGCCGGTCTTCACCATCGCCTTGCCGGTGCCGTTGGCGAGCATCCAGGTGTCGTAGGTCCAGTGAATGGAGTTGGCGTTGCACTTCGGTCCGGTCAGGTCGGAACTGGCCGCGCCGGAGATGAGGAACAGCTTGTTTTTCTCCTTGGCGACCTGGCTCACGGCCAGCGCCACCCCGGAATTCGGCACGTCGACGATAACGTCGACATTCTCAGCATCGAACCAGCGGTTGGCGATCTGCGTGCCGATGTCCGGCTTGTTCTGGTGGTCGGCGTTGACCAGCTCGACCTTCACATTGGGATGATCCTTGGTGAAATCCGCGATCGCCATCTTGGCCGCGATGACCGATCCGATCCCGGTGGCGTCAGCGTAAAGGCTCGACATGTCGGTGAGCACGCCGATCTTGGCATTGATCTGCTGCGCACTCGCGGTGCCGCAGGCGAGCAAGGCCGCCGCTGCGGCCACACTGAACATCCGTTTCATGTGACGCGTTCCTCTCCCGTTTGCGTGCCGTTCGGCATCTTTTTTATACGCCGAGATAGTCGTGCAGCTTGTCGACATTGGCCTCCAACTCGGCATTGGCGAACCGGTCGATGATACGTCCGTGCTCCATCACGTAATAGCGGTCGGCGACGGTCGATGCGAAGCGGAAATTCTGCTCCACCAGCAGAATGGTGAAGCCCTGCTCCTTGAGCGTGCGGATCGTTTTGCCGATCTGCTGAATGATCACCGGCGCCAGGCCTTCGGTCGGCTCGTCGAGCAGCAGCAGACGCGCGCCGGTGCGCAGGATACGACCGATAGCCAGCATCTGCTGCTCGCCACCCGACAGTTTGGTGCCCTGACTCGAACCGAGCCGCTCCTTCAGGTTCGGGAACAATTCGAAAATGCGCTCGAGCGACAGGCCGCCCGGGCGCACTTGCGGCGGCAACAGCAAGTTTTCCTCGACGCCGAGGCTGGCGAAGATGCCGCGCTCCTCAGGGCAGAAGGCGATACCGGCGCGCGCGATGCGATCGGACGAGAGCGAAATGAGCTCCCTGCCTTCGAAGCGGACCGAGCCCGTGCGCCGACCGACAATGCCCATGATCGATTTCATCGTGGTGGTCTTGCCGGCGCCGTTGCGCCCGAGCAGCGTCACCACCTCGCCTTCCTGCACGTCGAATTCGACGCCATGCAGAATGTGCGACTCGCCGTACCAGGCCTGCAGGTCCTTGATCGCCAGCAACGGGGCGCGCGCATCAAGCATGGCCGGTCCCCATATAGGCCTCGCGCACGTCCGCATTGCTCGACACCGTCGCGTAATCGCCTTCGGCGAGCACGCGCCCGCGCGTGAGCACGGTGATACGATTGCAGAGATGCTCGACGACGCTGAGATTGTGCTCGACCATGAGCACCGTGCGATCGGTGGCGACGCGCTTGATCAGCGCCGAGATGCGCTCGATGTCCTCGTGCCCCATGCCGGCCATGGGCTCGTCGAGCAACATCACCTCCGGATCAAGCGCGATGGTGGTCGCGATCTCCAGCGCGCGCTTGCGGCCATAAGGCAATTCCACCGCTTGCCAATGCGCGAACGAGGCAAGGCCGACCTCAGCGATGAGTTCACTCGCACGTTCGTTGAACGCATCGAGAACGCGCGAAGAGCGCCAAAAATCGAACGAGGTGCCGCGTCGGCGCTGCAGCGCGATGCGCACGTTCTCCAGCACCGTCATATGCGGGAAGACGGCCGAGATCTGGAACGAGCGCACCAGCCCGAGCCGCGCCACTTCGGCCGGCGGCAGCGCTGAAATGTCGCGGCCGTTGTAGACGATGCGGCCGCGCGTCGGCTGCAGGAATTTCGTCAGCAGGTTGAAGCAGGTGGTCTTGCCCGCGCCGTTCGGGCCGATGAGCGCATGGATGGTCCCGCGCTCAACCTTCAGGTTGACCCCGTTGACCGCGACGAAACCAGCAAATTCCTTCGTGAGATCCTCGGTCTCGAGGATGATCCCGTTCTTCATTGTCTAGCTTTGACGTTCCCCTCAGGCCCATTGTCTGCATTTTTGCAGTGCCGTCCAGTGCGGCGCGCATAGAACTAAGGTCCGGGAATGCCTGAGAAATTGGCAACGGCCTGATCGGCCCGGTTCGCGGGCTGCCCTGCTCGCGCAGTGGAGCAAGCAGGCCGGTCGATGGATCGCGGATCGTTAGGAGGCTTTGGCCAGCGCCGGCGCCACCTTGAAGGTCGCTTCCGTCTTCTTCTTGATCTCGTCGACGCTCACGCCGGGCGCGACCTCGGTCAGCGTCATGCCGGAGCCGCCTTCCTTGTCGATGGTGAACACGCCGAGATCGGTGATCACCATGTCGACGACGCCGGCGCCGGTGAGTGGCAGCTTGCACCGGTGCAACAGCTTCGCCTCGTCCTTGGCGGTGTGCTCCATCACCACCACGACCTTCTTCACGCCGGCAACCAGGTCCATGGCGCCGCCCATGCCCTTCACCATCTTGCCCGGGATCATCCAGTTGGCGAGGTCGCCGTTCTCGGCGACCTGCATGGCGCCAAGGATCGACAGGTCGATGTGCCCGCCGCGGATCATGGCGAAGCTGTCGGCGCTGGAGAAAAAGCTGGTGGTCGGCAGCTCGGTGACCGTCTGCTTGCCCGCATTGATCAGGTCGGGATCCTCGTCCCCCTCATAGGGGAACGGGCCGAAGCCGAGCATGCCGTTCTCGCTCTGCAGCTGCACCGTCATGCCGTTCGGAATGTAGTTCGACACCAGCGTCGGGATGCCGATGCCGAGATTGACGTAGAAGCCATCGCGCAGCTCCTTCGCCGCGCGCTCCGCCATCTGCTCACGGGTCCAGGCCATCAGACGTCTCCACCGGTTCCTGCGGCGGCCGCGCGCTTGCGCACCGTGCGCTGCTCGATGTGCTTCACCGCATTGGGGACATGGACGATACGTTTGACATAAACGCCCGGCGTGATGATGTGGTCGGGATTGAGCTCGCCTGGCTGCACCAGATGCTCGACCTCGGCGACCGTCATCTTGCCCGCCGTCGCCATCATCGGATTGAAGTTACGCGCGGTCTTGCGATAAACGAGATTGCCTTCGGTATCGCCCATCCACGCATGCACGACCGAGAGATCGGCGACGATGCCGCGCTCCATGACATAGCTGTGGCCGTTGAACTCGCGCGTCTCTTTGCCCTCGGCGATCTGCGTGCCGGCGCCGGTGCGCGTGTAGAAGGCCGGGATGCCGGCGCCGCCGGCGCGGATGCGCTCGGCGAGCGTGCCTTGCGGGTTGAACTCGATCTCGAGTTCGCCGGCGAGGAATTGCTGCGCGAACAGCTTGTTCTCGCCGACATAGGACGAGATCATTTTCTTCACCTGCCGCGTCTCCAGCAGCAGGCCAAGGCCGGCGCCATCAACGCCGGCATTGTTGGAAACGATCGTGAGGTTCTTCACCCCGGAGTCGCGGATCGCTTTGATCAGGGTCTCCGGAATGCCGCAGAGACCGAAGCCTCCGGCGCAGATCAGCATTCCATCCTTCAGGACATCTGCCAGCGCCGCTTGCGCGTCCGCATAGACTTTTTTCATATCACCGACACCACATCGTCCAGCACTGCGAACGCTCTACATCCTCGGCGACGATGAAGTCCAGAGCGGATTTATCGAGCGCATGGTCCCGAAAAGTGGGCACCGGTTTTCGGGCAAGATCATGCGCCAAATCTAAAGCCTGGTCGGCAGCGGCAGCCCGTGCGGGTAGTAGGTCCAGGCAATGAAAAATACGGCGAACAGCAGCGCCGAGAGGATCGCCGCGATGCCGCGGCTGTTGAACGAGAGCAGGTTGGCGATGAAGCTCGCGATGAGGACAAAAACGGCAAGAATGGCGACATAGAGCCAATTCACGGCGGCAAAATCGATGGGTACATTCGGCATAGTGGTCTCCGGATCTGGCGCTTCAAGGCGCTGGTCGAAATCTTAGCCCATGCCGCGGGCCAAAGGGCGACCGGTTTGCGGAAAGGTTACGCGGCCAGAACCCTGCATTAAACGTACCGTATCGTGGCAAGTGACGGTGCATTCTCGGGAATTCTGTGATTGCTTAGCGCGCTCTATGATGACGCGCCTGATTGTGACCGCCCCTGCCCTATGACCAACGTCCTCATTCTCACCGACCTGCCCGCGCCGATCCGCAAGCAATATGTTGGCCACCTCTCCGAGCTGTTTCCGCAGCTCAAGGTCAACGATGTCGAGCATCGCTCCAAAGTCGGGCCCTATATCGGTGATACCGACGTGCTCATGACCTTCGGGCCGATCATGGCCGATCACGTCATCGAGGACGCCAAGAAGCTGCGCTGGATCCAGGCGCTCGGGACCGGCGTCGACAGACTCGCGGATTCACCAGCGCTGCGCAAAGGCACCATCGTCACCAATATCCGCGGCATCCATGGGCCGCCGGTCTCCGAGGCCGCCATCGCCTACATGTTCGCGCTTGCCCGCGACATGCCGCGCACCTTTCGCCAGCAGGAGACGCAGCAGTGGATCCGCTGGCCGATGCAGCTCCTCGACGACAAGACCGTAGGCATCCTCGGCGTCGGGCTCATCGCCGAAGCGCTGGCGCCTCGCTGCAAGGCGCTCGGCATGCGCGTCATCGGCATCAGCTCGGGGACACGCGACGTTCCGAATTTCGACCGCATGGTGCACCGCGACGATCTCGTCAAAATTGCCCACGAGCTCGACTTCCTGGTGCTGCTCACGCCGCTCTCCGCGCAGACCAAGGGGATGGTTGGCGCGGAGGTGTTCAAGGCGATGAAGCAGACCGCCTATCTCGTCAACGTGGCGCGCGGCGGTGTGGCCGACGAAGACGCGCTCATCGCCGCGCTCAAGAGCGGCGAGATCGCCGGCGCTGCGCTCGACGTGTTCAGCGAGGAGCCGCTGCCGGCAGGTCATCCGCTCTGGAGCACGCCCAATCTGCACGTCTATCCGCATCTCGGCGGCTTCTTTGACCGCTACGAAGAGCGCGCGCTTCCGACGATCGCGCACAATATGCGCTGCTTCCTTGCCGGCGATTACAAGTCGATGCACAACGTCGTCGTGCCGGCTTTATAGGAGTTGTTCATGGCTTTGTCGGAACGTCTCAACACGCCGATCTCGACCGCCGAGCTCGAGCGCCGCTGGTCCGCGGTGCGCGCGGCCATGGCGCGCGAAGGGATCGACGTGCTGCTGATGCAGAACAACAACGACCACATGGGCGGCTACGTCAAATATTTCACCGACATGCCGGCCACCAACGGCTATCCCAACACCGTGGTGTTTCCGCGCGACGACGAGATGACCGTCGTCTGCCAGGGTCCGTTCGGCGGCGGCGAGGCGACCGCGCAGGGTGATCAGAGCTGGCGCGGCGTCAAGCGCCTGCTCACCACCCCGAGCTACGCCTCCGCGCACTACACCAAGGATTATGACCCCGAGCTCGCGGCCAAGGGGCTCGGGCCCTATGCCAAGGGCACGATCGGGCTCGTCGGCACCTATCAGATGTCCTTCGCGACCGTCGACTACATTCAGCGCGCCTTCCCGCAGGCGCGCTTCGTCGACGCCACCGAGATGGTCGACCAGATCAAGATCATCAAGAGCGCCGAGGAGATGGAGCTCGTGAAGCTCGCCGCGCGCATGCAGGACGGTGCCATGCGCGCCGCCTTCGCCGCGGCGAAGCCCGGCATGCGCGACCGCGAGGTCGCCGCCGTGGCGCAGCACTACAGCCAGGCCTTCGGCAGCGAGAACGGCATCTATCTCTGCGCCTCGATGCCGCTCGGCACGCCGTCGAAATTCTCCAACCGGCACCTGCAGAACCGCGTCATCCAGGAAGGCGATCAGATCGCGCTCCTCGTCGAGGATAACGGGCCGGGCGGCATGTACACCGAGCTCGGCCGCTCCTGCGTCGTCGGCAAGGTGCCGCAGGCGATGAAGGACGAGCTCGCCTTCTGCATCGAGGCGCGGCGCATGACACTCGATCTGCTCAAGCCGGGCACGCCGTGCAAGGACATCTGGGGCGCGTTCAACGCGTTCATGCGCAAGAACGGCCGGCCGCAAGAGGCGCGGCTCTATTGTCACGGCCAGGGCTACGATCTCGTCGAACGTCCGCTCATCCGCAACGACGAGCCGATGGTCATCGCCAAGGACATGAACATCGTCGTGCATCCCACCTACATCCACGGCGGCTATCTCAACTGGTTGTGCGACAATTACCTGATCGGCGGCAACGGTCCCGGCGACCGGCTGCACCAGTTTCCGGAAGAGGTTGTCGAGGCGGGCTGAAAGGCGCGGCAATCGCCGGCTTGACCTGCGCGGCAAAGGCCGCCAAAGGGTGCCCCACATAAGAAGAACGCACCCGTGGAGGACTACGATGCTGACGAGATTTCTGGGCGCGACCGTCGCGGCGATGACCGCGCTGACGGCACCCGTCTTTGCGCAGGACTTCCCCACGCACCCGATCACCATGGTGGTCCCGTTCGCCGCCGGCGGGCCGCAGGACACCATCGGGCGCATCTTCGCGCAGCGCATGAGCGAGGCGCTCGGGCAGAACGTGATCGTGGAAAACGTCGGCGGCGCCGGCGGCATGACCGGCTCGAAGCGCGTCGCCGACGCGAAGCCTGACGGCTACACCATGATCCTTGGCAGCGTCGGCACGCACGCGCAAAACCAGACGCTCTACAAGAAGCCGCTCTACAATGCGGCGACCGACTTCACGCCCGTCGCCTTCCTCGGCGAGACGCCGATCGCGCTGATCACACGCACGGACCTGCCGGTGAGCAACTTCAAGGAATTCATCGCCTACGCCAAGGAGCATCAGAAGCAGATGCAATACGGCTCGGCTGGCGCCGGCTCGGCAACGCATCTCGGCTGCGTGGTGCTCAATGCCGCGATCGGCGTCGACATCACCCACGTGCCCTATCGCGGCACCGGTCCGGCGATGCAGGACCTCGTGGGCAAGCGCATCGATTACCTGTGCGACATCATCGCCACCGCCAAGTCGCAGATCGACGGCGGCACGGTGAAGGGCATCGCCATCATGACCAAGGAGCGCTCGCCGGTGCTGCCGAACCTCGCCACCACGGGCGAGCAAGGCCTCGACGTGCAGGCCTACACCTGGAGCGCGCTGTTCCTGCCGAAGAATGCGCCCGCCGCCGTGGTGAAGAAGCTCAACGCCGCGGCTGTGACCGCCATCAACACGCCGGCAGTGCAGCAGCGCATGCAGCAGCTCGGCGCCAGCGTCCCCAAGCCGGATCAGCAGAGCCCGGAATGGCTCGGCCAGTTCGTGGTGAGCGAGATCAAGAAGTGGGAAGGGCCGATCAAGGCGAGCGGCGTGTCGGCGGACTAAGTCCGCAACGCTCGATTCCTTCCGATATGCGGGCCTGAAACGAGCGTTTCAGGCCCCTGTTCCCGTGCGTTTCACGCCGGCCCGAGCGGATTCCGCGCGTTTGAACCCAGCTGCAACTCCCCGCGACCAAGAGATGTCGCACCAGGGGAGATCGCCATGCTCTCGCAATCCTTTTATCTCCAGCAGGCGGAGACCTGTCTTATGCTGGCCCGCCGGACGCTCGATCCCGCGCTGCGGCGCCGCTATGCAGAACTCGCAATCGAATTTAGCGAGGAGCTTGAAGACTTGCCGCATGGCGATCGTGCGCTCGCGATGTGCCATGATCCGGCCCAAGCACTCGCGCTCCACAGCCTGCGCGCAAAATCTCACTGACCGCGAACCTGCCCGCTAGCCCCGGTTGCGCGCCGGCGAACCCGCGCCCTACTCTGCGGCCTGAGCAACGCCGATCATCGGACGCCCAGGGAGACACGCAGAATGCCCGACATCAAGATCATCAACCCCGAAGGCCTCGGCCAGCCGATGGGGCAGTATTCGCACATCACCCGCGTGAAGGCCTCGGAGTTCGTCTTCATCGCCGGACAGGTTGCGGCCGACAAGGACGGCAAGCTCGTCGGCGTCGACGACTTCGACACGCAATGCGTCCAGGTCTTCGCCAATCTGCAGGTTGCGCTGAAATCGGTCGGCGCCGGCTGGGGCAATGTCGTGCAGTTCACCACCTACCTGGTGCACTCGCAGGACATCCCGAAATTCATGAAATTCCGGCTGCGCGAATTCCCGAAGATGTTCACGAATGGCGCCTATCCGCCGAACACACTCTTGATGATCGACCGCCTGGTCAACGAAGCGCTGCTCGTCGAGGTGCAGGCGATCGCAGCGCTCTAGCGTTCTGCCTCAACCTCCCGGCGGCGCCACCGGCGCGGTCTGGCCCGAGCGCTTGAGCGCGTCGGCGACGAAGCCGTTCGCCTTCATCTCCTCGACGAAGCTGCGCACATACGCGATGCTTTCGGGCTTGCGTCCTTTCGGCGTCGCCACCGCCTGGCGGATCTCTTGGAAGCTGCCCTTCATCACGCGGAATCCGGGGTGCTCCTTGGCATAGGCCTCGAGCGGCTCGCGCACGCCCGCCGCGGCATCGAGCTTCTGCCCGAGGAAGGGCTCGACGCCACCGGCGCCGCCGCCCTTCGGATTGCGCACCAGCGTCGCGTTCTTCAACTCGCGCGTCAGAAAGAGGTCGTAGACCGAGCCGAGCCCGATGCCGATCTTGATGCCCGGCCTGTCGACGTCAGCGACATCCGCGAGCGGCGAATCCTTGTGCACCAGATACGTGCCCTGGATCAGCACATAGGGCGGAGAGAAATTCACGTCGCCGGCGCGGCCCGGATCGATGGCGATGAAGGCGATGTCCCAGGCATTCTCCTTGGCGGCTGCGAAGGTCTTGCCCGCCGAGGTGAAGGTGACGAACTCGACGGGGACACCGAGCCGCTTGGCAAGCGCGGTCGCGAGCTCGGGGGTGACGCCTTTGGCCTCGCCGTTTGGCCCCTTCTGCACCAGCACGCCATTGCCGAAATTGAGCGCCGCGCGCAGCTTGCCGGTCGGCGCCAGGTCCTTGAGGACGTCAGCCGGGGGCGCCGTTTGCGCCAGCCCCGGCAGACAGCCGGCCACAACCATGACAAAAGCCGCGAACAGCCTGACCATCTGGTCTCTCCCCTTCTCGGACGCGCGGTAGTAGTGAACGGGGCACGCGGAACGTCAAGCACCCGACAAACAACGGAGCCTTGCATGCGAATCGATGGCGCCTGCTCCTGCGGCATGATCCGGATCGAAGGCGAAGCCGATCCGGACAAGACGCAGATCTGCCATTGCACCGATTGCCAGACCGGCACAGGAACAGCCTTTCGCGTGTCCGTTCCGGTGCCTGGTGCGAGCTTCAAGATGACCGGCAAGCCGACGATCTTCCTCAAGACCACGGCCGAAAGCGGCAACCCGCGCGCCCAGGCCTTCTGTCCCTCCTGCGGCTCGCCGATCTATTCGACGACGCCAGGGGACGGCGTGCAGCCGTCCTACATGGTGCGCGTCGGCGTCCTGCATCAGCGCGAGCAATTCGTTCCGCGCCGGCAAAATTGGTTTCGCTCCGCGCGCGCCTGGGTCGGCGACATCGGCGGCATCCCGAAAAATCAGAAACAGGGCTGAATTTAGAGTGTCGAAATTCCGACGCTGAGGCGGATTTTGCGGGTTAACCAAAATCCTTGCCGACCGCCTCTTCCCCGAGCGGACGTGCTTAATTCCCGCCGGTTCTCGCGACTATCCGGAGCGATCATGTCGACCATCCGCAACGCCGCCCTCATCGCCGCAGCGCTCGCGATTTTTACGCCGACGCTCGCCTCGGCCGGCTGGCATTACGACAAGGTCTGCAACTGCCGGAAGCCGGACAGTGAATACAACACGCGCCGGATTGTGCGCGAGAAGCCGCGGGTGATCACCGACACGCGCGTGGTGAATGAGAACAAGGTGATCCGCCGCGTGCGCGTGGTGCAGGAGAACCGTCTCGTCACCCATGTGCGGCCGGTGATCCGCCGCCACATCATCGTGCACCGGCAGAACCTGCTCTATCGCAACATCGTGCTGCACAAGAAGCCGGCGCGGCGGAAGTCGATCATCTCGTATCGCGGCTGATCTCTAGCGGACGTTGCTCACCGGCGCCGCTGCGTTGCGCTCTTGCGCGACAACATCCGCGAACACCTGACCGATCAGCACCAGCACCGGGCCTTGCAGCGCCTCCGCGGTGAGCCGCGTCGGCAGCTCGGCGATGCTTGCGGCAACCACCCTCTCCTGCTCCCGCGTCGCCTGCGCGATCGCGACCGCCGGCGTCTGCGGATTGAGCCCTTGAGCAATGGCGCGGGATGAAAGCTCGGCGAGCGTGCGCGTCGGCATATAGACCGCGGTCGTCGCCGAAGGGTCGGCGAGGCTCGCCCAATCGATATCATCGGGGAGCCTTCCGTCCGCCGCATGCCCGGTGACGAATTGCAGCCGTCGCGCGTCAGCGCGATGCGTCAGTGAGACGCCGAGCCGAGCCGCCGCGCCCTGCGCAGCGGTGATGCCGGGGACCACCTCGATGGCGATGCCGGCGTTGCGGCACGCCTCGATCTCCTCGCCGGCGCGGCCAAAGATCATCGGATCGCCGCCCTTCAACCGCACCACGCGTTTTCCGGCCTTGGCGAGCGTGATCATCATGGCGTTGATCTCGTCCTGCTTGCAGGACGGCCCGCCGCCGGTCTTGCCGACCAGCATCTTCTTCGCCTCGCGGCGCGCAAAATCGAGGATCTCCGGTGCCACCAGGTCGTCGATGAGGATGACGTCGGCCGACTGCAGCGCGCGCACCGCGCGCAGCGTCAGGAGCTCGGGATCGCCGGGACCGGCGCCGACCAGCGTCACATGCCCGCGCTCGACCACCTCGCCATCGTGGCGGGTGCGCGCGATCAGCGTGTCAAAATCGTCCGCTTGCGGGGTGCGCTGCGGATTTTTCACCGCCAGCGCGGTGAAGCGCTGCCAGAAGCTGCGCCGGCCCGCGAAGCTCAGGCCCGACGCCTGCACGCGGGCGCGCCAGTTGCGCGCCGCTTCCGCCCAGCGCGCAAAGCCCTGCGGCAGCATGGCTTCGAGCTTGGCGCGGATCGCCTGCGCAAACACCGGCGCGGCGCCGTCGGTGGAGACGCCGATCACCAGCGGCGAGCGGTTGACGATGGAGCCGAAGGAGAAGTCGCAGAAAGCCGGCTTGTCGATCACATTGACCGGCACGCCACGCGCCCGCGCCGCTTGCGCGAAACGCGCGGCCTCGGCCTCGTCATCGCAGCCGGCAACCGCGATCGCCGCCTCGGTGAAATCCTCTGGGGCCCATCGCCGCGCATGCAGGTGGATCGCCTCGGTCTCGGCGACCAACGCACGCAGTTCGTCCGACGCGTCGTCCGCATAAAGGTCAACATGCGCGCCGGCGGCGGCAAGAAGCTCGGCCTTCCAGGCGGCCGCCGCGCTATTGCCGACGACGAGCGCGCGCTTGCCGGCGAGTGCATAGAACACCGGCAGCCGCGCCAGAGGCTGCATGCGCGGCGATCGCGTTTCTTCCGGCTTGCGCGCCATGACCTTACGCGGCCGCTGCGGGGCGCTTGCTGCCGGTATTGGCGTGGAAGTCCGCTCCGTTGCCGGTACGCGCGACAAATCCGGCACGGATCACGAAATCGCTGAAGTGCTCGCCGTCGGTGCGCTCTTTCGCATAGGCCGCGAACAGCGGATCGAGCGCGGCGACGATGCCTTCGTGGTCGAGGTCTTCGGCGTAGAGCTTCGAGAGCCGCGAGCCGTCGAAGGCGGCGCCGAGATAGAGATTGTACCGGCCGGGTCCCTTCCCGACCAAGCCGATCTCGGCGAGATAAGGCCGTGCGCAGCCATTGGGGCAGCCGGTCATGCGGATGACAATCTCGTCCTCGCTCAGATCGTGCTGCGCGAGCTTCTCCTCGAGCGCGGTGATCAACGTCGGCATGTAGCGCTCGCTTTCGGCGAGCGCGAGCCCGCAGGTCGGCAGCGCCACGCATGCCATCGAATTTCGCCGCAGCGCGGAGGCGCCCGTCACCAGGCCGTAATCGGCGACCAGGCGCTCGATCTGCGCGCGGTTCTCTTCCGCCACATTGGCGATGATCACGTTCTGGTTCGGCGTGAAGCGCAGCTCGTCATGGATCGAGGCGATGCGGCCAAGTCCGGAAAGCATCTGCGCTCCGCCGGCGACGTCGCGCAGGCGCCCGTTCTCGATGAACAGCGTCAGGTGCCACTTGCCGTTCTCGCCTTGCGTCCAGCCATAGCGGTCGCCGGTCGCGGTGAAGGTGTATGGCTTCGGCTTGTCGAGCGTCACGCCGGCGCGGCGCTCGACCTCGGCGCGGAATTTATCCAGCCCATGGTCCTCGACCGTATATTTGAGCCGTGCATGCTTGCGGTCGGAACGGTCGCCCCAGTCGCGCTGCACGGTGAGCACCGCCTCGGCGACGCGCACCACATCCTCGGGGCGGCAAAAGCCCATCACGTCGCCGGTGCGCGGATAAGTCTTCGGCTCGCCATGGGTCATCCCCATGCCGCCGCCGACGGTGACGTTCCAACCGGCAATGTCGCCCTTGTCGTCGACCACGGCGATGAAGCCGAGATCGTGCGCGAACACGTCGACGTCGTTCGACGGCGGCACTGCGAGCGCGACCTTGAATTTGCGCGGCATATAGGTCTTGCCGTAAAGTGGCTCGACCACCTCGTCCTCACCGCCGACGACCTTCTCGCCATCCAGCCAGATTTCGCGATAGGCCGGCGTGCGCGGCAGCAGGTGCCGGGAGATGGCGAGCGCCACCTCATAGGCCTTGGCGTGGGCCTTCGATTGATGCGGATTGGTGACCGCGATGACATTGCGGTTGACGTCGCCGCAGGCGGCGATGGTGTCGAGCGCCGTGTCGTTGATCGCCTTCAGCGTCGGCTTCAGGTTCGACTTGATGACGCCATGCAGCTGCACGGTCTCGCGCGTGGTCAGCCGCACCGAGCCATTGCCATAGATCCGCGACACCCGCTCGATCGCCAGGAACTGCTTGCCGGTGAGCACGCCGCCGGGGATGCGCAGGCGCAGCATGAAAATGAACGCCTTCTCCATCTTCTTGCGCGAGCGCTCGCCGCGTAGATCGCGGTCGTCCTGCAGATACATGCCGTGGAATTTGAGGAGCTGCGCGTCATCCTCGCTGATCGCGCCGGTCGAGGTGTCGCGCACGCCTGCCGCGAGCGTACCGCGAAGGTAATCACTTGCTTCCTTGATGTGCTCGTTGCGTGAAGGTTCTTTGGCCATGATGCTTGCACCTATCTTGACCCGTCATCCTGAGGTGCGCGCCCTTGCGCGCCTCGAAGGATGAACGGCCCGGGAGTCTGTGCCCGACATCCTTTGAGGGCCGCTTCGCGGCCGCCTCAGGATGACGGATATAAGTCTGGATGTTGCCTCAGTACACGTCCTGCAGATAGCGGTGATCTCGCTCGAGGCCGCGCACCGCCGCTTCCGCCTGGTCGGCGGAGAGCGCCTTCACGTCGGCATAGGCGGCGACCAGCGTCGCGCGCACGTCCTTGGCCATGGATTTGGCGTCGCCGCACACATAGAAGGACGCGCCGTTCTCCAGCCAATCGACGAGGTCGCGGCGTTGTTCCCACATCCGGTTCTGCACATAGACCTTCTGCGGGGTGTCGCGCGAGAACGCGACGTCCAAGCGGGTGAGTGCGCCGTCCTTGAGCGCATCCTGCCATTCGAGCTGATAGAGGAAGTCGTGGGTATAGCTGCGGTCGCCGAAGAACAGCCAGCTGCGGCCGCTGGCCTGCGTCGCGCGGCGCTCCTGCACGAAGGCGCGGAACGGCGCCACCCCGGTGCCGGGGCCGACCATGATGATATCCTTGTCGGGCGCCGGCAGCGCGAAGTGCTTGTTGGGCTTTACCTTCACGCGCACGCGCTGGCCCTTCTTCAGCCGGTCGGCGATGAAGCTCGAGGCGACGCCTTCGCGCGCGCGGCCGTGCGTCTCATAGCGCACCGCGGAGACGAGCAGATGCGCCTCCTCGCCGACCTCGCGGCGTGAGGACGCGATCGAGTAAGCGCGCGGCGCCAATGGCCGGGTCACGCCCTTGAGCTGCTCGGCGGTGAGCGCAATCGGGAACTGCTCGATCAGGTCGATGAGCTGGCGCCCGGCGATCCACTGCTTGGCCTCGCCGCTCTCGATAAGCTGCGTGACATATTGATGTCCGGTCGAGGCGGCATAGGTCTCGACGCTTTTCAGCGACAGTGTGGTCACGTCGCGGCTCGCGATCAGCTCGCCGCGCAGCCCGTCGTCCGCGGACAGCCCCGCGGCCTTGAGCAGCGCGTCGACATAAGCGGGATCATTCTGCGGATAGACGTCGAGCGAGTCGCCGGGCTTATAAGCCGGCGCCGGACCGTCGAAGGTGAGCTCGACGTGGATGGTTTCCTTGTCCGACTGCGACGAGTTGAGGTCGATGTGCTCGCTGACCTCGGCCTCGACCGGCTCGAGGTCGGCGGCGCTGTGGCCGCGGGCGCTGAAATCGACGGGAATGACGGTGCCGCGCGAGGACGCCGCAACCGGCGGCGCCAGCGCCTTGAGCGCGCCCTCGATCCAGGCGGCCGCCGGCTTCTCGAAATCGAGATCGCAGTCGACACGCTCGCTGACGCGCTTGCCGCCGAGAAACGCGAGCCGCGCATCGATCTTCTTGCCGACGCCGCAGAAATCCGCATAGGCGGTGTCGCCGAGCGCGAGCACGGCGAATTCGATGCCATCGAGCTTCGGCGCCGCATCGCTCATCAGCTCCGCATAGGCGCGCGCGGCGCGCGACGGCGGATCGCCCTCGCCCCAGGTCGCGGCGATGACCACGAGACGTTTCACTTTGCCGAGGCTCGCCACGTCGAGATCGGCCATATCGACCAGCGAGGGCTTGAGGCCGAGCTTGCGCGCCTGCTTGCCCATGTCGCTGGCGAGGCGCTCGCTGTTGCCGGATTCGGTGGCGTAGAGAATGGTGATCGGCTCAAGCGGCGCCGGCGGCGCTGCCGGCTCGGCGACCGCACCGCCCGAGGCGGCGTCGATGCCCGCGAGGAAGCCCGCGAGCCAGGCGCGCTGGATCGGGCTCGCGTCGCTGACGACGCGATTGAGGAGGTCGATCTCCTCCTCATGAAACGGAGCGTTGCGCGGGATCGGAGCGTTCATTGCCACTTCCAAGTCCAAAGACTGCGAGAAACCGGCCGGGGGGCCGTGCAAGACACTGATATGTAGAATGCCGTTCTCTTAAACCGCAATGACACGGGGTAAAAAAGAAAATTACTGCTTTTAATACGCCTCAGACGGCGCCTTTATGCCAAATCTTGGCGGCGCGGCAGGACAGGCCTCGGCCTCGTTTTGAGGCAGTTGCGGCCACAGCCGGTAAGAGCCCGATGCACGCCACCGACCCCGACTCACGCCAAGCGCGCATTCACCAGCCGAATACCGACAATTGCAGACGGAATAGCTGCAAACGCAGAGTGTTGAATTGAAACCGCTCCATACTACGGCGATGATCGAAATGAAGGGCTGGTAGAGCCCCGCGAGCGCAAAAGGGCTGGAGAGCCCTCAGGGAGAGACAAATGGTGCGACTGACCGTCAACGGGAAGAATTACGATGTCGATGTAGAGCCGGATACGCCGCTGCTTTGGGCGATCCGGGAGCAGGTCGGCCTGACCGGCACCAAATATGGCTGCGGCATCGCGCAATGCGGCGCCTGCACCGTGCATATCGACGGCGCCGCTGTGCGCTCCTGCGGCATGCAGGTCAGCGACGCGGTGGGCAAGAAGATCACCACCATCGAAGGGCTCGCCCAGAACGGCACCATGCACAAGGTGCAGAAGGCCTGGATCGCCAACGACGTCCCGCAATGCGGCTATTGCCAGAGCGGCATGATCATGGCGGTCGCTGCGCTTCTGAAAGAGAAGCCGAAACCGACCGACGCCGACATCAATGAGGCGATCACCAATATCTGCCGTTGCGGCACCTTTCAGCAGGTGCGCGAGGCGATTCATTCTGCCGCGGCAAGCGCGTGAGGGAGGCGACCATGAACGCAATCGTAAAGCTCGACCGTCGCACCTTCGTCCTCGGCGGCGCCGCAGCCGGCACGGGGCTCGCCATCGGCTTCGATCTGCCTTTCGGCGGCCCGCAAGTCATCCGCGCCGCCGATGGCTCTCCGGAAGTCAACGCCTGGGTAGTGATCCGCCCCGACGACACCGTGGTCATCCGCATCGCCCGCTCGGAGATGGGCCAGGGCACGCTCACCGGTCTCGCCCAGCTCGTGGCCGAAGAGCTCGACTGCGACTGGAAGAAGGTCACCACCGAATACCCGACGCCGGGCCAGAGCGTCGCACGCAAGCGCGTCTGGGGCGCCTTCTCCACCGGCGGCAGCCGCGGCATCCGCGAGTCGAATGAATATGTGCGCAAGGGCGGTGCCATCGCGCGCGCCATGCTGATCCAGGCCGCTGCCAATGAATGGAAGGTGCAGCCAGGCGAATGCAAGGCCGAGAACAGCGTGATCACCGGCCCCGGCGGCAAGAAGACCACCTACGGCAAGGTCGCCGAAGCCGCGGCGAAGCTGACGCCGCCGACAGACATCAAGCTCAAGGATCCGAAGGACTGGAAGATCGCGGGCAAGCCGCTGAAGCGGCTCGACACGGTCGACAAGACCAACGGCAAGATGATGTACGGCATCGACGTCAAGCTGCCGGGCATGCTCAACGCCGCGATCAAGGATTGTCCGGTGTTCGGGGGCAAGGTGAAGAGCTTCGACGCCGCCAAGGTCGAGAAGATGAAAGGCGTGAAGAAGGTCGTGCAGGTCGGTGACAGCGCCGTCGCCGTCATCGCCGACACCTGGTGGCACGCCAAGACCGCGCTCGATGCCTTGCCGATCGTCTTCGACAACGGCGAGAACGTGAAAGTGTCGAGCGAGAGCATCGCCGAATGGCTCAAGGCCGGCCTCGACGACAAGGAGCCGGCTTTCGTCGGTAACCAGAACGGCGACATCAAAGCCGCGATCGCCGGCGCCGCCAAGACAGTCGAGGCGGTCTACAACTATCCCTATCTCAACCACGCGCCGATGGAGCCGATGAACGCCACGGCGCGCTACACGCCCGACAAGTGCGAGGTGTGGTGCGGCACGCAGGACGGCGAGTCCGCCTTCGCTGCGGTGCTCGCGGCGACGGGCCTCCCCGCCGACAAGTGCGAAGTGCACAAGATCATGCTCGGCGGCGGCTTCGGCCGGCGCGGACGCACCGATTACGTGACGCAGGCCGTGCTCATCGCTAAGCAGATGCCCGGCACGCCGATCAAGCTCCTGTGGTCGCGTGAAGAGGACATGCTGCACGGCACCTATCACCCGGTGACGCAGGCACGTCTCGTTGGCGCCTTCGATGCCAACAACAACCTCACCGGCTTGCGCATGCGCATCTCCGGGCAGTCGATCCTCGCCACGATCTTCCCGGCGCGCATGGAGAACGGCAAGGATCCGGCGACCTTCCAGGGGCTGGCACCGAAGGGCGAAGCCGCGTTCGGCTACTCGATCCCCAACCTGCTGATCGATCATTCGATGCGCAATCCGCACGTGCCGCCGGGCTTCTGGCGCGGCGTCAACGTCAACCACAACGCCATCTATGTCGAATGCTTCATGGACGAGTTGGCGCATTCGGTCGGCGTCGATGCGCTGGAATTCCGCAGGAAGCTGATGGCCGACAAGCCGAAGCATCTCGCGGTGCTCAATGCGGTCGCCGAGAAGATCGGCTGGGGCAAGCCGGCGGAGAAAGGCGTCTATCGCGGGCTCTCGCACTTCATGGGCTTCGGCAGCTATGTCGCCGGCGCAGCGGAAATCTCCGTCAGTGCCGACGGCAAGAAGATCAAGATCCACCGCCTGATCGGCGCCACCGATCCGGGACACGCCGTCAATCCGTGGCTGATCGACCGCCAGGTTGCTGGCTCGTTTGTCTACGGTCTCTCCGCGCTGTTCCTCGAGGAGATGACGGTCAAGGACGGCCGCATGGTGCAGGAGAACTTCGACACCTTCGACTCGATGCGTCTCGCGCAGATGCCGAAAGTCGAGTCGATCATCATGCCGAGTGGCGGCGAGCCCTGGGGCGGTGTCGGCGAGCCGACCATCTGCGTCGCCGCGCCGGCGGTGCTCAATGCCTATTTCAACGCGACGGGCAAACGCATCCGCTCGTTCCCGCTGAAGAACCACGGCATCGAGTTCGCGTAACTCCTTCCTCTCACCTCTCCCCGCTTGCGGGGAGAGGTCGCCCGCCGAGCGCAGCGAAGGTGGGCGGGTGAGGAGGTGTTTCCAAGGTGTCGAGCGCGTGAAAGGCCCCCTCGCCCCAACCCTCTCCCACGAGGGGAGAGGGAGCCTGCTGTCGATGTAGTAACCGCCGTGGCCAACACGATGCGCTTCATCATCGCTGCAATTGTCATTGCATCATCGACCGCCGCCCTCGCCGCCGCGCCGGAGCCACCACCCGGCGCCGCGTCGTGTACCGGCTGCCATGCAACAAACCCCAATGTGGACACGGCGGTGCCGCGACTGACCGGCAAAACACCCGGCGAGATCGTCGCTGCGATGCAGGCGTTTCGCAGCGGGCAGAAGCCGGCGACCATCATGGACCGCATCGCCAAAGGCTTTTCCGATACCGAAGTGCAAGCCATCGCCACCTGGCTCACGGAGCCACACTAAGATGTCCGCGCGCATCAGCCGGCGCACACTAATCGCCTCCGCGGCTGTTGCGGCGGCGACGACCACCCTCGGCCGCCCGGCGCTGGCGCAGTCCTCAGCCCGCGTCGTCATCATCGGCGGCGGCTTCGGCGGCGCCATGGCGGCGCGCGCGGTCAAGCGCGCCGACCCGCGCATTTCGGTGACGCTGATCGAGCAGAACCGCACCTTCACCGCCTGCCCGCTGAGCAACGCCGTGGTGGTCGGCTTGCGCGAGATCAGGCTGCAGCAATTCAGCTATGAGCGCCTTGCCGCCGAAGGTATCGCGCTCGCCTACGAAGCGGCAACCTCGGTTGACGCCGGCACGCGCAGCGTGCTGCTCAACAGCGGCACCAGCGTGCCCTATGACCGCCTCATCCTCGCGCCCGGCATCGACTTCCACTGGGAAAAGCTCGCCGGCTACAACGCACAGGCCGCCGAGCAGCTGCCGCATGCGTGGAAGGCCGGCGAGCAGACGCTCATCCTGCGCCGCCAGCTCGAAAGCCTCGAGGACGGCGCCAATGTGCTCGTCACCGTCCCCGCCAATCCCTATCGCTGCGCGCCGGCGCCCTATGAGCGCGCCAGCCTGATCGCCTGGTATCTCAAGAACCGCAAGCCGCGCTCCAAGGTGATCGTGCTCGATGCCAAGGATCAGTTCTCCATGCAGCGGCTGTTCCAGAACGCGTGGAAGGAGCTCTACCCCGATCACCTCGAATGGGTGTCGCTGTCGGACGGCGGCAATGTCACCGCAGTCGAGGTCACGAACCGAACGGTCGACGCCGACTTCAACAATTACAAAGGTGGCGTGGTCAACATCATCCCGCCGCAGAAGGCCGGACGCATCGCCGACATCGCCGGCGTCGCCGACCGCACCGGCTGGTGTCCGGTCGATCCCGTCACCTTCGAGTCGAAGCTGCAGCCCAATATGCACGTGCTCGGTGACGCGGCGCTCTTGAGCGGCATGGCCAAATCCGCTTTCGCCGCGACCGCCTCCGCCAAGGCCTGCGCCGCGGCGGTGGTGAAGCTCCTCGCCAACGGCGTGCCCAGCGAGACCAAGCTCATCAACGCCTGCTACAGCCTGATCGCGCCCGATTACGCGATCTCTATCGCCGGCGTGTACCAGCCGGAGAACGGCGCCTTCGCCGAGGTCGAGGGCTCGACCGCGTCGAGCCCCGTCGATGCACCGCGCGAGCTGCGCGCCGCGGAAGCGAAATACGCGGAGGGCTGGTTCAACACCATCACCGCCGAGGTGTTCGGTTGAGATGCGGCGCCCGGCACTCATTATATGTGTGGCGCTGTCCGCGCTCCTCTCCGTCGCCGCGGCCGACGAGCTGCGGCCGTTCACCGTCGTCGGCGACGCCATTCCAGCCTCGCTCACGGGCGAAAAAGGCGATCCGGAGCGCGGCAGGACAATCGTCCTCAACCGCAATGTCGGGCTCTGCCTCCTCTGTCATTCCGGCTTTCCCGAGGTGCGCTTCCAGAGCAATCTGGCGCCGAGCCTGCAGGGTGCCGGCTCACGCTGGAGCGAGGGCCAGCTGCGGTTGCGCATCGTCGATGCGAGCCGCCTCAACCCGGAAACGATCATGCCGCCCTATTATCGCGTCGACGGGCTCACGCGCGTCGCGCCGAATTTCCGCGGCAAGCCGATCCTCACCGCCGAGCAGATCGAGGACGTCGTGGCGTTCCTGATGACGTTGAAACAATGAACCGATGCGTCCATTCTTTCCCTCTATGAGCAACACCTCGCGCCGTGATCTCATCAAAGCCACCGGTGCGCTGGCGCTTGGCGCCGCGGTGCCGATGGTCAGCGTGCGCTCGGCGCGCGCGACACCGGCGACCATGCGCACGGCGATCCATCAGGCGATCGGCGACGCGCAGGTCTTCAAAGGCAAGGTCACGCTCGATATCCCGCCGCTGGTCGAGAACGGCAACACCGTCGCCTGCTCGGTCTCGGTCGACAGCCCGATGACGCAGGCCGACCACGTCAAGGCGATCCATATCTTCAACGAGAAGAACCCGCAGCCTAACGTGCTCTCGGTCAAGCTGTCGCCGCGCTCCGGCCGCGCCCGTGTCGACACCCGCATCCGCCTTGCCGACACGCAGACCGTAATCGCCATCGCCGAGCTCTCCGACGGCAGCTTCTGGTCAGGCTCCGCCGACGTGGTGATCACGCTCGGCGCTTGTCTGGAGGACGGCTGACATGGCGGCACGCGCGCTCATCAATGTTCCGCCGAAGGCCAAGCGCGGCGACGTGATCGCCATCAAAGCGCTGATCTCGCATCACATGGAGACGGGCTTTCGCCATTCCACAACCGGCGTCCTCTATCCGCGCGACATCATTACCGACTTTCTCGTCAAATATAACGGCGAGGAGATCTTCCGCGCCGCATTCTACCCGGCGATCTCGGCGAACCCGTTCATCGTGTTCTACACGGTGGCAACCGAGAGCGGCACGATCGATTTCGCGTGGACCGGCGACAACGGATTTTCGGCGACGCAGAGTGCACAGATCACGGTGGAGTAGATTGCCGTCGAATAGACCACCGATTCCAGAGCTGTCATCACCCGCGAAAGCGGGTGATCCAGTAATCCGAATGATCAGTTTTGGATTTCAGCGTTTACTGGATGCCCCGCTTTCGCGGGGCATGACGCTCGTCGTGTTTCTCGTCCTCGGGTTCATCTCAACCGCGCCCCTCTCCGCCACCGAAATCCCCCTCGACCAGCGCAAGTCCGGCACCGAATTCATGGGGCCCGACAGCCGCGCCATGCAGGCGGACGACACGTCCAATCCCGGCATGCTCACGGTACTCGACGGCGAAGCGCTATGGTCGGACAAAACCGGCGTGGAGAAATCCTGCGCCGATTGCCACGGCGACGCCAAGACCAGCATGAAAGGCGTCGCCGCGCGCTATCCGGCTTTCAGCAAGCGGCGCGAGGCGGCCGTCGACCTCGAAGCGCGCATCAACGGCTGCCGCGTCGGCCGGCAGAAGGCGGCGGCGTTCGCGCCGGAGAGCAAGGCGCTGCTCGCGCTCACCACCTATATCGCGCACCAGTCGCGCGGCATGCCGATCGCCGACCTGTCGAGCGACGAGCACATGCGCCCGGTCATCGAGCAGGGCCGCAAGCTGTTCAGCGAGCGCCAGGGGCAGATCAACATGTCCTGCGCCCAATGCCACGACGACAACTGGGGCAAGAGCCTCGCCGGCAATCCGGTGCCGCAGGCGCATCCGACCGGCTATCCGATCTATCGCCTGGAATGGCAGAGCATGGGATCGCTGCAGCGGCGGCTGCGCAACTGCATGATCGGCATGCGCGCGGAGAGCTTTCCCTACGGCTCCCCCGACTACATCGCGCTCGAAGCCTTCCTGATGTGGCGCGCGCGCGGCATGCCGATGGAGACGCCGGCGGTGCGGCCGTAACTGCGCAGCGCGTTCTACTTGATCCGCTTCCAGTCGACCTGCGAGCTGCCACCGCCCATCGAGGCGCTGGCGACGAAGAACGAAAGGCCGTCACCCTTGAGCGTGAACGGGCGCGCCTGCGTGCCGCCGTCCCAGTTGGGGAACGTCGCATGCTCGACATGGAACACGATCTTGCCGTCGGCGACGCTGTAGGTGCCGAAATGGCCGATGCTCCCCTGCACCACCGCGCGGTTCTCCTCGTCGCTGCCCTTGGCGCGGCCGCCACCGGCGAATTTCGGCAAGCCATCGCGCACGATCACCAGGGCATAGCGGCCGTTGCTCTCGAAATAGAGCACACCGTGCGGATTGGGTCCGAACTGATCGATCTTCTTGCCGTCGACGGTGATGACATTCGACGTCAGCTGCCAGGTGCCCACCAGATCCTTGGCGTCCTGCGCGAACAGCGGACCTGACATCAAGCCGAGCGCCGCACCGATCGCGGCTACGAGCTTCATTATTCTCATTGTCGCCTCCCCACGTTGTCGTTCTCGACTTAAGTCTATTGTCGCGGCTTTGGCGCCGCCATGCCGCAATCGCGCCACATGGGACGCCCCGATGTGCGCCCGCGCGCCAGGTCCCATGCCTGCGACGCATAGACGCGCTGCAATCCGGCAGCCATTGCAGGCGTTAATTGAGGGGCGCGCGCAACAGCGACGAACAGCACAGGGCATGCGAAGCACCACCGAGACCGTTGCCACCAAAGTCCCCGAAGTCACGCTCGTCTTCTGGATCATCAAGATCGCCGCCACGACGCTCGGTGAAACCGGCGGCGATACCGCCACCATGACGCTCAACTGGGGCTATCTCGCCGGTACCGCGCTATTTCTGGCTGCGCTCATTGTGCTGGTGGCGGCGCAGATCGCGGCAAAGAAATTCCATCCCGTGCTGTATTGGGCGACCATCGTCGCCTCCACCACCTTCGGCACCACCATGGCCGACTTCGCCGACCGCTCGCTCGGCATCGGCTATGCCGGCGGCGCCTCTCTCCTGTTCGTCTGCCTGATGGCGATCCTGGCGCTCTGGTATTGGTCGGAGCGCTCGATTTCGGTCAATACCGTCACCACGCCGCGGACCGAGATGTTCTATTGGGCGGCGATTACCTTCTCGCAAACGCTCGGCACCGCGCTCGGTGACTGGGTGGCCGATGCCGATCTCGGCTATGGGGGCGGTGCGCTGCTCTTCGCCGCCGCGCTCGCGGTCATCGTCGCACTCTATTACTGGACCAGCCTTTCGCATGTCGCGCCGTTCTGGGCGGCGTTCATTCTCACGCGGCCGCTCGGCGCCACGGTCGGCGACTTCCTCGACAAGCCGATCCAGGATGGCGGCCTTGCGCTCAGCCGTCCGCTCGCCTCGCTGGTGCTGGCGATCTTCATCATAGGCTGCATCATCATCCTGCCGCAGCGTGCCGGTCGACACCCCGGCCGGGCGAAACCCGTGACTGGGTGAACGAGCTCAGTAACCCTCGGACATCTTGCGCAGCTTGCGCTTGCCCTCTTCCGAACGCTGGGCCACCGCGACGGCGGAGCGCATCAGAGGCTCGAGCTCGCCGCGCACCTTGGCATCGTTGGTCATCGGCACGCCATCGCGATAGCTGATGGCGCGCCGATGCTCGTCGAGATAGGCCGCGAGCTCCTTGAGCACCGGCAGATCCTGCTGCACCGACACCGCGAGCTCGCGCATCGTGTCCGCCGGCAGAGCGACCATGTGGTCGTAGGCCGTGTCGTAGACCACCTTCAGGTCGGCCGGCTGGTGGAGCGCATTGTGCGCGGCATCGGCTTCCGCCCTGGCTTTGTCAATCTCGCTCTGCATATGCGTCATCGCGGTCTGCAGCACCGGCAGCATGGCACGGCGCGCCACCAATTCCTCGATCGAGCGCGGCTGGCTCGCCTGCAGGGCCTGCATGTCCTTCGACACCGCATCGTTCATGCGGTGATGGAAGCCGTTCATGATGCGGTACTGATCGGCATAGGGCCCGAGGTTCTTGATGTCCTCGTCCGACATGATCGGGATATGCAGCCCCGGCTTGTCGATGATGCGGGTCTGCAGGAAGGTGATGAACGCGCGGCGCTGCGCCGGCTCGTCGTCGCAGCCGCCGAGACCGATCGCCAGGACCGTGAGCGCCGCGGCGAGCACCGATCGAGTCGTGAATGTCAGCCCGAACATGAGATTTGCCGCGACGCGGCTCCCCCGTTGTGATCAGGATATTGGTCGCGGCCGAGCGGCGAAAGGTTCACGGAGGGCAATGTTGCCAACAGCTCCTGTGAGCATCGTGTTGGTAACCGCCTTTATTTTCCGGCCGCCCTTCCCTTCTCACGCCTCGCGCCTATAACGACATTTATCCCGTCCCATTACCAAGGGGCGTCTGCGCAAGCGTCTACAGTCGCGGGGCGGGATGCGATGGCCGGATGACGGGTTACTCAGACGAACACCCAATCCATTCGGCGGTGAAGTCGCGATGCTCCCGGTGCACAGAACCCGTGCATCACGAGAGGTGTGGTCCCCCC